>Ga0102589_1000997_pt1 | contig 44270 bp, 41 predicted proteins | sample AraplaMF_Col_mLB_FD_76858 | JGI IMG/M metagenome (GOLD analysis project Ga0102589, IMG submission 76858) | Arabidopsis root microbial communities from the University of North Carolina, USA - plate scrape MF_Col_mLB | ecosystem: Host-associated > Plants > Roots > Endosphere | place: USA...
GCGAGTTGGAACCACCCCTTCCCATCCCGAACAGGTCCGTGAAACAACTCCGCGCCGATGATAGTGCGGATTCCCGTGTGAAAGTAGGTCATCGCCAGGCTCTTATTGTGCAAAACCCCTCGACAGCGTTCGCTGCGAGGGGTTTTTGCTTTGGCGCTTCCGATTAAATGCTCGGCCTTTTTCGCCTCGCATCGACGTAATACCATCACGGTTGGACTAGCACCTTCCTCTTCATGTCAGCCGACGGCGCCTGGTATCTCTACCTGCTCGAATGTACCGGTAATTCCATCTACACCGGGATCACGACCGATGTTGCCCGCCGGTTCGCCCAGCATCTGTCGGGAAAAGGCGCCAAATATACCCGCTCGCGCAAGCCGATCCGTGTCATGGCCCAGCTCCGCTTTGAAACCAAATCGGAGGCGCTGAAGGCGGAAATCGAGATAAAGCGAATGAGTTCGGCGCAGAAGCGCGCATTTTGCGCGCAATATGAGAGCGCAAAGTAAGACGGCCAAGACCGCAAAGCAATCCTGGCCGTTTTGCCTGAGGCGCCGCTCAGACTACCGTCAGCGTCACGTCGATATTGCCACGGGTGGCATTCGAATACGGGCAAACCTGGTGAGCCTGTTCCACGAGTTTCTCCGCGGCCTCGCGTTCGAACCCCGGCAGCGAAATCTTCAATTCGACCTGGATGCCGAAACCCTGGGGAATCGGCCCAATGCCGACAGCACCTTCGATCGAGGCTTCCGCCGGCACATTGATCTTTTGCTGGCCCGCCACATACCGGATCGCGCCCAGGAAGCAGGCCGAATAGCCCGCGGCGAACAGCTGTTCCGGATTCAGGCCATTGCCGGCGCCACCCATTTCCTTGGGGACTGCAAGCTTGACGTCCAGTTGGCCATCGGAGGTAGTGGCCCGGCCATCGCGGCCACCGGTGGCTTTGGCATTGGCGGTATAAACGACTTTTTCGAGTTTCATCTAAGGCTCCGGTTTGGTTGCCCGCAGGGGCGTATCAAGGCTTGCCGTCATGCGGCAGTGGAAAATCGGTACGCGCTGCTTCCAGCGTGGACCGCAATGCATGCAGGCGCTGCGTCAATGCCTGGATTTCTTCGATCGGGCACTGTGTGGCGCACAACATCTGTTCAGGAATGCGTTCGGCTGCGTTGCGCAGCCCCCGCCCGGCGTCAGTCAGGCGCACCAGCACCCGGCGCTCGTCGCCGGTATCGCGATTGCGGGTGATCAGGCCGCTGGCTTCCAACCGCTTCAACAGCGGTGTCAACGTCCCGGAATCCAGCGCAAGGCGAGCCCCTAGCTCCGATACCGTCAGCGTCTCGGCTTCCCACAATACCAACATCACCAGATATTGCGGATAAGTGAGTCCAAGCTCACCAAGCATAGGCTTGTACAGCTTGGTCATCGCCAGCGATGTCGAATACAGGGCAAAGCATAGTTGCCGATCGAGCAGCAGCCAATTCGGGGCGTGGTCGTTGTCGCGTTCCATGCCGATATATTAGACGCAATTAGATTGTTCGCAATATAAATTGGATGTCGTAACGAAAGAGATGGTTGCGGCACCCGTAACCTTAAGCCTGTTTTAAGTCTCGATCGCTAGCATGATCCCGTCGCGTCGCAAAGTGCCGACGCCACTTCTACGAAAGGACCCTGACATGATTCGCCAGACCATTGCTCGCACGGCCGTTGGGATTGCGGCCCTCGCCGCCCTGGGCGGCGGGTATGCCTACCTGCAGAAGGAAGTCGTCACGCCCGGATACGCCGCTTCCACGCCCGCGCCTGTCGCAGCCGCGCGGCCGGCCGCGGCCGTGGCCACGCCGGCGGACTTCTCCGGCATCGTTGCGCAAAACGGGCCCGCTGTGGTCAATATCAGCGTGACCGCGCGCGCCCAACGCACTGCGGCGCAGATGCCGCCGGGGATCGATCCGGACGATCCGCTGTTCCAGTTCTTCAAGCGTTTCGGCCCTCAGTTCCAAGGCCCGCAAGGTGGCCAACAGCAACTGGTGCGCGGCCTGGGCTCGGGCTTTATCGTCAGTCCTGACGGCCTGATCCTGACCAATGCGCACGTCGTCGACGGCGCGCAAGAGGTAACCGTCAAGCTTACAGACCGTCGCGAGTTCAAGGCCAGGGTGCTGGGCACCGATCCGCAGACCGATGTGGCGGTGATCCGCATCGATGCCAGGAACCTGCCGACGGTTCGCATGGGCGACCCTTCGCAGGTGCGCGTCGGCGAGCCGGTGCTGGCCATCGGTTCGCCGTACGGGTTCGAGAACACCGTGACTGCCGGTATCGTCAGCGCCAAGTCGCGCTCGCTGCCTGACGACACCTACGTGCCGTTCATCCAGACCGACGTGGCCGTCAACCCGGGCAACTCGGGGGGCCCGCTGTTCAACCAGCGTGGCGAGGTGATCGGCATCAACGCACAGATCTACAGCCAGACCGGCGGCTACCAGGGGTTGTCATTCGCAATCCCGATCGACGTGGCCACCAAGGTCCAGCAACAGCTCGTGGCGACCGGCAAGGTCACGCGCGGCCGGCTCGGCATCAGCGTGCAGGAAGTCAACCAGGCGCTGGCGCAATCGTTCGGATTGCCCAAGCCGACTGGGGCGCTGGTCAACTCGGTCGAGCCGGACAGCCCCGCAGCGCGTGCGGGCCTCAAGCCGGGCGACGTGATCGTGCAGCTGGATAACGACGTGATCGACCATTCGGGCGACCTGCCCGAACATGTGGCCGACCTCAAGCCCGGCACGCAAAGCTCGCTGAAGATCATCCGCAAGGGGGAGCCGATGACTTTGTCGGTGAAAATCGGCACGGCCAAGGACCAGGCGGTGGCGCAGAAGGGTGGTGCCAATGAGGCCAGCGGCCGGCTCGGGCTGGCGGTGCGCCCGCTGTCGCCCGGGGAAAAGCGCGCCAGCGGCATCGAAGGCGGCCTGGTGGTCGAAGACGTGACCGGGCCCGCGGCGCGGGTGGGTATCCAGCCGGGCGACGTGATCCTGTCGCTTAACGGCACGCCGATTACTTCGGCCGAGCAACTGAAATCGCTGGTGGCAAAGTCCGGCAAGCAGGTGGCGCTGCTGGTGCAACGCGACGATGCCCGCATCTTCATTCCGCTCGATATCGGTTAATGCCGATCGATGCGGCGCTGTCCGCCAATCGCTGTCCGCCAATCGTTAACTGACAAGGCTTTGCCGTTTACCGGGCCGTTACGCGGGCCGTATACCAGACCGGTATACGGCCCGCTAAGCCTTATGGGAAGCGGCATTCCACACAACCAATTACTTACAGAAGGCGCGCCAACAGGTATTATCTCGACTGCGATGCACGAAGCATGCGGCGGTAGCCCCGCCGGCCCTGGTTCTGCTGAATCGACAAAAAGGAAGTCTATGCAGTTGGATTTCACCCGCGCCACAACGCCGGGTACCGATAGAGCGCGGCGACTGACGTCAACGACGTCGGCGGCCGGCTCCGCGCCGAAGCCCCGGCGGCGCAAGAAAGTAGTTGCCCCGCATTGGGAGCGCGGCTACCGCTCGCATTTCTACCGCAACGAACGCGGCGACAAGCTTGGCGAAGTGCGCCTGTCCGAGCGCGGCGAAGTTCCCGTGGTCTACCACTGGGCCGCCGGCAATTACTCTGGCGCAGAAGGGTCGCTGGCCCACGCACGCGCGCGCGTCGAAGAAACCATCGGTTTCGGCATGCGCCAGCTGTCGCTGTTCTGAGCAGGTATTTCGCCGGTGCCGCGTCTGCCGGCACTGCGATCCGTCCGCGCCATCATTCACTTGCGCGGCGACTCCGCACCTCCCCGATTCTTCGCACTGCAGTCAATCCAGCGTTCCGCCACTGACGGCGGGAAGATGCGCGCGTTTCAGGCCAGATGCCGCTGCGCCAGCAGGAACGCCGCTGCGCCAAGCGCGAGCACCGCAATCAACCGGTAGATATCCTCGCAGGCAACCAGCCTGGCCTGTTGCTCGACCATCGCTGCGAGTTGCACCAGCGCACCTTGGTGTGCCTGTGCGATGTCGAAGCCGCGCGCGGCCAGCGCCGCCTGCATCGACGCCATCCATTGCTGCGCCTCGGCGGGACGCTGGCCCAGCGCATGCAGCATTGGACCGCAACTGGCGGTTCTGCAGAAGCACCGCGCCCAGCGCCGAGGCAAACGAACTTGCGATTTGCCGCCTCAGGTTCTTGCCGCGGTAGCCGTGCGCGAACGCGTCGCCGCTGAGAGCACGGAAGGTCAGCCCCGCGATCGGGATGATCACCAGCACGCCGAACAGCCCCTTGCCAACCAGGCCCCACGCCAGCGCGGGCGGCCCCGCGCCGGGCTGCATGCGAGAGAACCACCATGCGGCCGCCGCCATCAGCAGCAGGCCGGCGATCATCAACGGCTTTATATCAGGTGGGTGAGGATTTTTGCCTGCGCAGCAGGCCGGCGATTTCTCGCGTGGCTGCTCGCATGCGCTCCGCCGCCTGCCGCGCGCGCGCCGGATCGGCATTGCCATAGCGTTGCCCGATGTAGGCCGCGGCAACCACCGCGATGGGCGCGGCCGCTTGCGGCAGTCGGGCGCTGGCGCGTGCGGCGAAATCTTGCGGGCCTTCGGCCGGCGTGCGCACGCAGCCGTGCCGGGCCAGCAGTTCGCAGAAGCGGCCGTAGGCAGCGTCAAGCGGATCAGCCTGCTCCCGGCGGCGCCACAGCGGCACCAGCGCGAGCAGGCACAGGATCCCCAGCGCGCCGGCCAGCATCTGCCCGGCACTGGCGCCGGTGCCGAGCGTGGCCAGCAGGCGCGCCTGTTGCGCGTGGTCATACTGCAGGACCCAGCGCTGCCAGTGGTAGACCATGCCCTCGTAGGCCCAGCGGATGTCCTGCAGCCAGCCAGGCAGGTGGGCCGGGCGCCAGCTCGCGGTCTCGGCGCCAAGAGCGGCGTCCAGGCCTTGCTCGATCCTGCTGGGCGCAACTGCGCTGGTCGGATCCACGCGCACCCAGCCGCGGCCTTCCAGCCAGACTTCGGCCCAGGCGTGGGCGTCGGACTGGCGCACGACGTAGTGGCCGCCGACGGGGTTGTATTCGCCGCCCTGGTAGCCGGTGATGACGCGTGCCGGCACGCCGGCGGCGCGCATCAGGAAGACGAAGCTGCTGGCGTAGTGCTCGCAGAAGCCGCGCCGGGTGTCGAACACAAAACTGTCGACCTGCTCCGCGCCGAGCGGTGGCGGGCTGAGCGTGTAGGCAAACGGGGCGGCGGCAAACAGGCGCAGTGCCGCCTGCACGCGTGCGGCGGGATCGGCGTGCTGTGCGGCCCATGTTGACGCCAGCCTGCGGGCGCGCGGATTGCCGGCGGGCAGGGCCAGCGCCAGCCGGCGCGTGGCGGCATCCAGCGCCTCCGGTGCCGGGGCGAGCGTCGATCGCGCCTGGTAGCGGATGCGCTGGTCCACCGGCCGGCGCGACATGAACTCGCCGTCTGGCGTGATGGCGGCGTTGGCGGACGGCGACAGGGCCTGCCCGCGGTCCAGCAGCAGCAGCCAGTGCTGCGAACTGGGCTCCAGCGTGATGTTGTAATCGATTCCGTGCCTGTCCGAGACAGCAGCCGGCGCAGGCGCCAGTGCGTGCAGGCGCTGGCGTGCGGGACGCCAGGTGGTGCCGTCGTACTCCCACAGCACCAGCGCGCGCCAGTACAGCGCCGCGGCGGGCAGCGGCGGGCCGGCGACCTCGGCGCGCAGCGCCAGCGCCGGTGAGCGGATCAGCTGGCCGACGCTGCCGGGCCGCATCGTATCGCTGAGGCCGGTGGTACCGGTGGGCGCGGATTGGGGCAGTTGCCACAGCGGATGCTCCAGCCGCGGGAACAGCACGAACATGGCCACCGCCCACGGCAGGCCGAGCAGCGCCATGCGGCCCAGCATCGGCCAGATCGCCAGCCGGCTGCGCGCCTCCGGGTGGTGCAGCAGCAGCCAGTTGCGCAACACCCAGGCGCCGATTGCCAGGCCGTACAGCGCCAGCCAGAAGGGCTGGTCCGACAGGTACAGCGTCAGCAGCAGGTAGAAGGACAACTGCGTGACCAGCGTGGCATCGGCCAGCGCGCGGCACTCCAGCAGCTTGAGGATGACGAACGCACCCAGCAGCGCCACCGCCAGCTCGCGCCCAACCCCGTCGCCGGCCTGCCACGCCAGTGCACTGGCCACCATCAATACCAGCAGCGCTGTCGTGCCGAGCATCCAGCGCGACGGCAGTGGCGCGCGCCGGCGCCACAGCAGCCAGCGCCAGCCCAGCAGCAGCAACAGCAACAGGCTGACCGACACCGGCAGCGTGCGCGCCTGGGGCGCCAGCACCAGCGCCAGCTGGCCGAGCAGCATGCCGTGGTCTTCATGCCGCAGCGGCCGTGCCACGGCGTTCATGGGCGGGCTCCGGGCCGGGCCGGATGCTGCGGCCACAGCGCCAGCGCTTCCAGGCAGGCGCGCCGATGGCTCGCTCCACATGCGGGCGGCAGTTCAAGACCCGGCAGGCGCAGGCCGATTTCCGCGTCGTCCGGCGCGGCCAGCAGCCAGGCGCACAGCCGCGATAGCCGCGCTTCGGCGTCCATGCCCGCCGGCATCGCCTGCCAGTCGAGCCAGCGCGCCGGGCGCTGCGGCGGATCGCCGCTGCGGCTGAGCCACCGGCCGGTGCGCGCGCTGTGCTTCCACGCGATCCGGCGCAGCGGGTCGCCGCTGCGGTAGCGCCGCAACTGGTCGATGCCGTCGTCGCTCGGAACGGTGGCCGCGGCATGTCCCGCGTCGTCCGCGCCAGGGCGATACGCGGCCGGCGGAGGCGGTGCATTGGCTTCCGGCGCCGGATAGACCAGCGTCGACAGCGGCAGGTCCGCATGGCTCCAGACGCGGAACAGCCCGAACGGGAAGCGGCTGCTGATCACCACGCGCGGCAGCACCAGCCGTCCGCGCCGCGGCGCCGGCACGTGCAGGGCAAGCGTGCCGCTGGCGTGCGCGTCGAGTGTCAGCGTGGCGGGCAACACTTCGGGCAGCGCCGGCACGCGCGCCTCGACGCCGATGCGCGCGCCGGCGTCGGCGTTGTCGACGCGCAGCGCAAACGCCGCGAGCTGCCCGGCATGCACCGGCGCCACCGGGCCCGCGCTTACTGCCAGTTCAAGCAGGTTGCGGTACGCCAGCCACATGCACGACATGCCGATGCCGGCCAGCAGGAAGGTCAGCGCGAAACCCAGGCTGATGTTGTAGTTCAGCGAGGTCAGCAGCATCGCGCCGAGCAGCACGGCAAAGCCGATGCCGCCCCGCGCGGGAAGGATATAGAGATGGCGCCGGTCCAGCCGCACGGTGCCGCCGGACGGCCGGCGCGCGGCAAGGCGATGGCGCAAGAGGCTGGCGGACGCGAACAGCCCAGGCCTGGGCAGGCGCCGGTGTGCGGCGGCGCCGCCGTTGTTCTGCGACGCAGCCAGCGGATCGCTCGCCATGGGCGTCAGGGGATGGCCACGCCGGCAAGCAGTGCCGCCAGCTCGCCGTGCACCGCCGTGGGCCCGATTCCGCCCGCCGGCAGCAGCCGGTGCGCGGCCACCGCGGCAAAGACCGCCTGTACATCTTCAGGCAGCACCAGCTCGCGCTGCGCCAGCAGGGCCCAGGCACGGGCGCAGGCCAGCAGCGACAGCCCGGCGCGCGGCGACAGTCCCGCGGCAAAGCCGCCGTGCTGGCGCGTGGCCTGCACCAGCGCCAGCACATAGTCGACCAGCGCGGGGCTCGCGTACACCTGCGCGGCCGCCTGCTGCAGGGCCAGCACCTGCGCGGCATCCATCACCGGCGTCGCTTCGGCCGCGCTGGCGCCGCCGAGGTACAGCACGCGCTCGAAGGCGGGATCGGGATAGCCCAGCGACACGCGCATGGTGAAGCGGTCGAGCTGCGATTCAGGCAGCGCATGAGTGCCCAGTTGCTCCAGCGGATTCTGCGTGGCGATCACGAAAAACGGTGCCGGCAGCGCGTGCGTGGTGCCGTCATGCGTCACCTGCCGCTCGGCCATGGCTTCGAGCAGCGCGCTCTGGGTCTTGGGCGGCGCACGGTTGATCTCGTCGGCCAGCACCACTTGCGCGAACACCGGGCCGCGGTGGAAGCGGAATTCGCCCGCATCGCGCACGAACACCGAGACGCCGATCAGGTCCGCCGGCAGCAGGTCGCTGGTGAACTGGACGCGCTGGTACTGCAGCCCGAGCGTACGCGCCAGCGCATGCGCCAGCGTGGTCTTGCCCACGCCGGGCACGTCTTCCAGCAGCAGGTGGCCTCCCGCCAGCATGCAGGCCAGCGCCAGCCGCACTTGCTGCGGCTTGCCGAGGACGATGCGGCCCAGCTGGGCCTGGGCCTCGGCCAGCGAAGCGACGATGCGTGGGCGGGCAGTCACGTTGGACCTCGGCGCAAAGGAGTGGAAAAATGGATTGGCGGCTACGGATCCGCGGCAAGAATGGGAACGCAGTCCAGCGCATTGTAGCGGCGTGCGCGGCACGCGGCACCGTCTGTTTCCGAACGGAGACACCACCGGCCGGCGGCGGTGCACCTCAATGGCGCAGCGGCTGCGCCAGATCGCGCCGGTTCTGGCATCATGAGCCTGTCGGGCCACCGACGGCCCACCCGCGTTTCTTTCTCCTTCCGCTGCCCGCTGCAATGACTGCCTCGCTGGACCCCTCTGCCGACCTGCCTGCCGACCTCCCTGCCGCCGCCGTGCTGACCCCCGACGCCGCCGATTCCGACGCGCTGCTGCGCCTGGCGCAGGCCTTCCATGCCAGCGGCTTCGTGATCCTGCGCGGCTTCGGCAACGAGGCAGACTGCGCCGCGCTGGAAGCGGTGGCGCGCAGGCACCTGGCGGCGGCGGTGCCACCGGTGGAGTTCGAGGCCGACCTGGGCTATCCCGGCGCCCCGGCTGCGCGCGACGCCGCCGGCGGCGGCACCGTCAGGCGGCTGCGCCAGGCCTACGGCCGCGACGAGGTGTTCCGCGCCTGGGCTACCGACCCGAAGCTGGTGTCGGTGGTGCAGGCGCTGCTGGGCGAACCCGCGTGCCTGACGTTGGCGCACCACAACTGCGTGATGACCAAGCACCCGCACTACGGCAGCCAGACCGGCTGGCACCGCGACACGCGCTATTGGTCGTTTGCCAAGCCCGAGCTGGTGACGGTATGGCTGGCGCTGGGCGACGAGGACGAAAGCAACGGCGTGCTGCGCGTCATCCCGGGATCGCATCGCGCGGCGCTGGAGCCGGGCCAGCTGGATCCCGCGGAATTCCTGATCGAGGCGCACCCCGCCAGCCAGCCGCTGCTGCAGGCGGCGCGGCCGCTCGCGCTGCACCGCGGCGACGTGCTGTTTTTCGACAGCCGGCTGTTCCATGCGGCGGGGCGCAATGCCTCGAACGCGGTCAAGCTGTCGGTGGCCTTTGCGTATTTCGGCGCCGGCAACCGGCCGCTGGACGGCACGCGTTCGGCCGAGTTCGGCAGCGTGGCGCTGCCGGTGGCCGGCTGACGCAGCCAGTGTGGGTGGCGGGGGCGGCGTTCAGGTACGCAGCCCGACCAGCCCTGAGATCTTCTCCGAAGCTTCGAGCAGCGGCGGCAGGAAGCGCTCCAGCATTTCCTGCGCGCTGGTGCGGTTGGCCTGGCCGCTGATATTGATCGCGGCGATGGTCTGGCCGGCGCGGTTGCGGATCGGCGCCGCCAGCGACACCAGTCCCTCTTCCAGCTCCTGGTCGTTGAGTGCCCAGCCGCGCGTGCGGATATCGGCGACGATGGTCTTCAGCGCTTCGATGTCGGTCACGGTGCGGGTGGTGCGCGCGCGCAACTCGCTGGCGCGCAGCACGCTGTCCAGCTCGGCTTCATTCAGCCCCGCCATCAGCACGCGGCCCATCGACGAGCAATACGCCGGCAGCCGGCTGCCGATCGACAGGTTGATCGTCATGATCTTGCGCGCCGGCACGCGCAGCACGTAGACGATCTCGGTCCCGTCCAGCACGGAGATCGAGCAGCTTTCATGCACCTGCTGCGACAGCGTCTCCATGATCGGCTCGGCCAGGTTCCAGAACGGCATCGAGGTCAGGTAGGCAAAGCCGAGGTCGAGGATCTTGGGCGTCAGCCGGAACAGCCGCCCGTCGGCCTGCACATAGCCCAGTCCCACCAGCGTCAGCAGGATGCGGCGCGCCCCCGCGCGCGTGAGGCCGCTGGCCTGGGCGATCTCCGTCAGCGTCTGCGCCGGGTGCTGGGCATTGAAGGCACGGATGACCGACAGCCCGCGTGCAAAGGACTGCACATAGCTGTCGCTTGGCTTCTCGGGCGCGGCGCTGCCTGCGCTCTGGGGCGCCTGCGCGTCGCGTGGGGAGTCGGTGGAACTGGCCATCGGTGTAGCACCGGCGCGGGTCGCCGGATTGGCACGGAAAGGCCGAAAGGGTAGAGGAAATGCCGGCGCAACGCCAGTGCCGGGCCCGCCAGAGGCGTCCTAGCGGAAGCTGCGCTGCACCAGCACGAACACCGCGCCGAGCACGCAGATCACCGCAAAGCCATGCAGCATGTCCATGCCGGCCAGCAGCGTGGCCTGCCGGTCGATTTCCAGCGAGATCTTGGCCAGCCCCGCGGCCGACAGCGCGTCCGGCGACTGCAGCGCCGGGTTGAAGCGTGTGACCTGTTCGACCAGGTGAGTGCGGTGCTCGGCCAGCCCGTCCTGCATGAACACGCTGGCCAGGCCGGTGCCCACGGCCGAGGCAATCTGCTTGCACACGTTCTTGAACTGGTAGGCGTGCGAGAAATCCTCGACCGGCACCTCCAGGTAAGTCATCGAGGCCACCTGCACCATCAGCAGCACCGGCGTCAGCCCTTCCAGCAGCACCACCGGCACCAGCGCATAGTCGGGCGCGCCCGGCATCAGCTGATGCGAAAACAGCATCGCTGCGCAGGCATAGAAGATAAAGCCAAGCGCGATCACGCGCCGCTTGCGGAACACCAGCGCCATGCCCAGCGTGATGACGATGGCGGCGATGGTCGCCACCGTGCCGCTGGTTGCCAGCAGCATGCAGGTGGTGCGGAAGGTCAGGCCCAGGCCGGTCTGCGTCAGCGACGGCAGCAGGAAGGCCCATGCCGACGACATCAGGTAATACAGCGTGTAGAAGCCCAGCCCGTAGAGATACTGGCGCCCGGCCAGCCGCGACAGGTCGATCCACGGGTCGGGATGGCGGTACAGGCGCCAGCCGGCGAAGGCGAACAGCGCCAGGCCGCACAGCGCCGCCAGCGGCATTTCCAGGGAATTGAAGAAGCGCGTGTAGCGCATTTCCTGCAACGTATGCAGGAACACCAGCGCACCCGCCGCCGCCGCGATCGCGGCGGGCCAGTCCAGCGTCGACACCGGCGGATGCGGGTCGCGCGGCGCGCGCGTCGGGTAGGTCAGCGCCACCGACAGCAGCACCGGCAAGGCAATGCCGGCCTGGAACAAGAACACCGCACGCCAGCCGATATCGTCGAGGAAAATGCTGGTCAGCCACGGCGCGATCGCCAGCATCGAGAACGCGCCGCCGCCGAAGCGCAGCATCAGGGCGCCGCGTTCGGCCGGCGTCGACACCAGCTGCACCAGGATGCGCGAGGCCGCGAACAGGCCCCCGGCGCCCAGGCCCTGCACCGCCTTGCCGGAGATCAGTCCGGCGGGGCTGGCAAACTCGGCGCAGATCAGCGAACCCAGGATGAACACCACCAGCGACGCCAGCGTAAAGCGCTTGTACGTGGTGCGGCGCGCGACCTGGTCGAGCACCATGTTCATCAGCACCGCGGTGGCGGCATAGGCCGATACCGCATACAGGTAATCTTCGGGCGCTGCGCCGACGCCGCCCTGGATATGCTGGCTGGCCACGCCCATCATCAGCGTGGAAGAAAAATCGATGCCGGTGACCAGGCCGAGCGTCAGGCCGAACAATGAAAGACGCCAGTGACCCATTTCGGGGTGACTGGCGAGTTGCATGCGGGGGCGTGCTGGGGTGGAGGCCGGGATCGAAGCGGGGGCGGAGGCTGCCGGGACTGTCGTTGCCAGCGCTAGGGCTGAGCCGTCCCGTGCAGCCGGTGCAGGCGTTTGTTGCATCGCTCAAGCATAATGTCGCCTGCCGCAGAGAACTACAGGCTGTCAGGGAAACATTGTCCGGTGAATCAAACAATTCAATGGAACGACTGGGAAGCGTTCTGCTGCGTCGTCGAGCAGGGAACGTTTACGGCCGCGGCGGAGCAGCTCGATTGCCCCAAGTCGCGCGTCTCGGCCGCGGTGGCGCGGCTGGAAACCGCCATCGGCGCCAAGCTGCTGGAGCGCACCACGCGGCGCATGCGCCTCACCGATGCCGGCAAGGCCGTGTATCGCGATGTGGCGCCGCTGTTCGCGCGGCTGCGCGAGATCCGGCAGGAGACGCTGGCCCGCGAGGAGCGCGTGCAGGGCGTGCTGCGTATCGCCACGCCTTATGAATTCGGCGCCCAGCAGCTGGGCGGGGTGATCTGCCGCACACTCGCCGCGCATCCGGCGCTGGATGTGGCGGTGGAGATCACGCAGGGGCTGGTCGACCCGATCCGCGACGGGTTTGACGTGGCCTTCGTCATCGTCGATGCCGACCTGCCCGACTCCGGCACGGTGGCCCGCCGCATCTACCACGTCGAGCGCGGGCTGTTCGCCGCGCCGTCGCTGGCGGACAGCCTGCCGGCGCAGTTGCGCCCGGAAGACCTGGCCAACATGCCGACGCTGACCACGCCGGGTGACACGGTCTGGGAATTCACCCGCGACGGCGAGACCGTCTCCGTGCCGATCCGTCCGCGCATGCAGACCTTCAACGCCGAGCTGCGCCTGCAGGGCGCGCTGGCGGGGCTCGGCATCGCGCGCCTGTCGGTGAACTACTGCGAGGCAGAGATCGCGCAGGGCCGACTGGTGCGGGTGCTGCCGGACTTCCCGCTGCCGCCGCTGCGCGTGTTCGCGCTGCTGCCGGACCGGCGCCTGCAACCGCGCAAGGTGCGCGTGTTCATGGAAGCGATTGAATCGATGATGGTGTCGGAGCTGGGGCCCGAGGCAGGCCTGGAAGGGATCGAGCCCGGCGAGTGGGCGAGGGAGGGCGCTGGGCCTGAAGACGACGCGCAGGCGGAGGGAAGCGGCCTGGCAGAGGGAGAGGCCCGGCCAGCGGGTTGAGGGCGCCGGCGGGCCACCACGGCGCGAGGCCGTGGCAAGGGAATGCACAGGAACTCAGGCGCCTTCGGTGAAGCTGTCGCGGCGGTCGGTGATGGCGGCGCCGTCGGTGAACGGATCGGCCTTGCCTTGCTTGGCACCGTCGGTGTACGGATCGGCGCGGCCGATGCGCGCGCCGTCCAGGAACGGGTCGGCCTTGCCGGCGTGGGCGATGCCGCCGTCCAGGCGTGCGATATCGGAAACGGGCTCAGAGGCGTGCGCGGCGACGGCGGCAAACGACAGGCCGGCCGCGCACAGCAGGGAAAGCGCCAGGCTGCGGCGTGGTGCGAGGGTCTTCATGGAGTGTGGTCCTTCTTGGCAGGGTTCGTGGCTGCAGCGCCACGTCGCCTGTAATGTAGGACTTCACACTAAGCAGAAAAAGCGTCAATTCTCGAAACACTGTCCAGGCATCTGGACAATGCGCCAGTCTGCACCGGCGCCATCGCAGCGGCCCGTGGGCCTCAAAAATGCATGTTGAAGACGCTCGCACCCAGCCTGGCGACCACCATCAGCAGGATCTGCGCGATGACGAACAGCACCAGCGGCGAGACATCGAAGCCCCCCAGGCGCGGCACCACGCGCTGGATCGGGCGCAGCACCGGAGCGGTCAGGTGGTCGATGGCGGGCGTGATCGGCGAATGCGGGTTGACCCACGACAGGATCGCCATCAGCAGCGTGACCCACATCACCAGGCTGATCGCCCACTTCAGCACGTACAGCAACGCGGTCAGCAGCACCGCCGGAAGGAAAGCCAGCAGGTCGGCGTTGCCGAGCAGCGCGACCAGCAACAGGAACACGACCGCCGTCAGCCAGGCCGCCACCACCGTGGCCCAGTCGATGCCGCCCACGCCCGGAATGATCCGGCGCAGCGGCCGCACCAGCCAGTCGGTGATCTGGAACACCCCCTGCGAGACCGGGTTGCGTGTCGGCAGCCGCGTCAGCTGCATCCAGACGCGCAGCAGCAGGGCCATGCCGAACAGGGTAAAGATGGTATCCAGCAGGAAGAGGGCGATTTCCGTAAACATCGATGCGGTTTCCGGTGGGTTAGGGTGTCTGCAACCGCACAGATTCTGCCATAGCCCGGCGTCACACCGGCACATCCGGGGCACATGCCTGTGGCGCGTCCAACATGCCGGCGCCGCCCTATAATTGCGAGCGCTCGTGGCCGCACTGCGCCGGTGGCGGGCACGTTCCCGTTTTTCCGCGCTTTCCGTCGCGTTCTTCCGTCTAGTCCTATGCCCAGCAAGCCAGCCTCGTCCCGCAACCCTGCGCCGCTCACCAAGGCGGACTTCGAGGCGCTCTCGGACTTCCGCTACCAGCTGCGGCGCTTCCTGCGGTTTTCCGAGGATGCGGCGCGCGAGGAGGGGCTGACTGTGCAGCAGTACTTGCTGCTGCTGCATATCCGCGGCAGCGCCGAGAAGGAATGGGCCTCGATCGGAGAGCTGGCCGAACGCCTGCAGGCCAAGCAGCACGGCGTGGTGGCGCTGGTCAACCGCTGCGAGGCGGCCGGGCTGGTCAAGCGCCGCCTCAATCCCGAGGACCGGCGCGTGGTGCAGGTACACCTGCTGGCCAAGGGCGAGCGCAGCCTGAACCGGCTGGCGATGCTGCACCGGACCGAGCTGGAATCGCTGCGCAATACCTTCCGCGTGGCGCGCATCACACAGTTCAACGACGACGGGGCCGAGCGCGGCTGAGCCCGCCAACTTGTCGCCAACCGGTCGCCAACCGGTCGCCGCGCATCCGGTTACAGGCAGTTACCAATCAAAAGCTCCGGTGACACCCGCCGCCGGCGGGCGGCCCTAGACTCGCGCGCATTCATCAATACGCGCAGTGCGCAGGAGTCGAGCCATGTCCATCCCCTTTCGTTCGGTTGTGCTTGCGGTGCTGGGCGCCGGTGCGCTGGCCGGGTGTGCCACGCCGTATGGCTATGACAACGGCTATGGCGCGGGGTATGGCAGCGGCTACGGCACCAATACGGCCTATGGCGGCAGCTATGGTGGAAGCTACGGCACCAGCGGCACCACCATCAGCGGCTACCCGGCGCAGCAGGGCTATCCCCAACAGGGCTACCCGCAGCAGGGCTACCCCCAGCAACAGTATCCGCAGCAAGGCTATCCGCAACAAGGGTATCCGCAACAAGGGTATCCGCAGCAGCAATATCCGGACGGCGGCTACGACAACAGCAACTATGGCAACAACAACTACGGCAACCAGGCGTACGGCGTGCGCTACGGCTGGGTAGAGGCCATCGAAGTGGTTGCCGGCCAGCCGCCTTCGACCAGCGGCGCGGGCGCGGTGGTCGGGGGCATCGTCGGCGGCTTGCTCGGCCACCAGGTCGGCGGCGGCCGCGGCAATACGGTAGCGACCATCGGCGGCGCGGTGGTCGGCGCGGTGGCCGGCAACGAGGTCGAGAAGCGCACCGGCACCAGCGCGCCGGCCTACCGCGTGCGCGTGCGCACCAGCGACAACGGCTACCTGACGCTGACGCAGTCCGACGCTTACCACATGCGTATCGGCGATCGCGTCAAGGTCGAGAACGGCGTTGCGGTGCCGTACTGACCGATGCCGATGTGATGTCGATCCCGGCCGGCTAGGCTTCGGTGCTGAACAACTGCACGTAATCCTCGCGCAGCTGGCGCTTGAGCAGCTTGCCGGCCGTATTGCGCGGCAGGTCGTCGACGAACACGATGCGCTTGGGCACCTTGAAAGGCGCAAGCGCCCGGCGCGCATGCGCGATCAGCGCGTCTTCGCTGGCCTCCTGGCCGCGCTTGCGCACCACGCACGCGGCCACTGCCTCGACCCACTTCGGATGAGGCAGCGCGAACACGGCCGCTTCAGCCACCGCGCCATGCGTGTACAGGCACTCTTCCACTTCCCGGCTCGATACCAGCACGCCGCCTGAATTGATCACGTCCTTGATCCGGTCGACCACGTACAGGTAGCCCTCGGCATCCATGTAGCCAAGGTCTCCGGAATGGAACCAGCCGCCGGCAAAGGCTTCGGCGGTCTGTTCCGGCTTGTCCCAGTACTCGGTCAGCAGCTGCGGCGAGCGGTGCACGATCTCGCCGAGCTCGCCGGGGGGGACGTCCCCCATGGTCTCGTCGACGATGCGCGTCTCGACATTCAGCACAGGCCGTCCTGCCGACGCGGGACGCGCCGCATGCTCGTCGGGCCCCAGCACTGTCGCCAGCGGCCCGATTTCGCTTTGCCCGTAGCAGTTGTAGAAGCGCAGCGCCGGCAGCTTCTGCTGCAACTCCAGCAGCACCGGCACCGGCATGATCGATGCCCCATAGTAGGCCTTGACCAGCGCGCCGAGCCTGGCGGGATCGAACTCGGCATGGCGCAGCAGCGCGATCCAGACCGTGGGCGGGGCAAAGAAGCTGGTGATGCCTTCCGTGTGGATGGTGCGCAGGCAGTAGCCCGCCTCGGGGCTGTCGGCGATCAGCGTGGTGCCGCCGCACAGCAGCAGCGGCATCAGGAACACGTGCATCTGCGCCGAGTGGTACAGCGGCAGCGCGGCCAGCGAATAGTCCGTGGCGCGGATATCACAGGCGGCGATGGTGCTGACATACTCGGCCAGCAGTGCGCGGTGGGTCAGCACCGCGCCCTTGGGTGCGGAAGTCGTGCCGGACGTGTACAGGATCTGCGCCGGCGTGGTGTCGGCGAGGCTGTCGGGCACCGGTAGCTCGGGTCCGTGGGCCGCCGCGGCCAGAATATCGCTCGCCGGGCCGCCACCATGCAGCGTGCCGCTGATGCGGCATGGCAGGCCCTCGATGCGCCCGGCCAGTGCCGGGTCGGCAAAGATCGCGCTGGCGCCAGATTGCGTGACCAGGTATTCCACTTCCGGCCGCGTCATCGAAAAGTTGACCGGCACATGGATCAGGCCGCTGCGCAGGCAGGCCAGCCACAGCAGCACGTACGCATCAGAGTTCTTGCCGAAGGCTGCGACGCGGTCGCCGGGGCGCAAGCCCCATTGTGCCAGCGCGCCAGCCACGCGGGCGGCGGCGAGGTCGAGTTCGCGATAGCTCCAGGCGCGCTCGCCGAAGCGGATCGCGGTCTTGGCCGGGCTGCGCCGTACCGCGCGCGCGATGGCATCGGGGATGGTGTTGCGCAGGGCGCGCTGCTGCTCTGACTGCATGGTGGTCTCCGTCGTTATGGTTTGAGGGTCCAGCAAGTCTTTGAAGCCAAGCGCCGAGGATAAGGGCTGCCGCCTTGCCATGGCAAGGCGGCGAGGCGCGCATGGGTGCCCCGGGCTGTTACAGCGTCTGCGCCAGGAATGCAAGCGCGCGCCCGTGTGCCAGCGCGGCACTGGGCTGGTGGTACGAGGCCCGAGCCCAGCAGTTGAAGCCGTGGTCGGCATTGTCGTAGACGTGGATCTCGGTGCCGGGTTTGCCCGCCATCGCATCGCGCACGCCTTGCACCGCCGCGGGCGGGATGTGCGCGTCGAGCGCGCCGTAGTGGAACTGCACCGGCACGCGGATATTCGCCGCTTCCTGCAGCCGGTTCTGGATACCGCCGCCGTAGTACGGCACCGCCGCGTCGACCAGCCCGCGTGCTGCGCTCAGGTACGTCAGCAGCCCGCCGAAGCAGTAGCCCACCGCGGCGACCTTGCCGGCGCCGGTGCGCTGGCGCAGCGTCCGCACGGTGGCGGCGATGTCGCCGAGCGTGGCTTCGATATCGACCGAATTAAGCAGCGCCATCGCTCGCGTCCTGTCGTTGCCGGCATAGCCCAGCTCGACGCGCGGCGCCTCGCGCCAGAACACGTCGGGTGCCAGCACGGCATAGCCGTCGGCGGCGTACTGGTCAGCCACCCCGCGGATGTGTTCGTTCACGCCGAAGATTTCCTGCAGCAGCACGATGGCGGGTGCGCCGGGCTGGACGCCCGCCGGCGGCAGGCTGAGGTAGGCGTCGAAGCTGCCCGCGTCGCTGTCGACGCGGATCCATTGGCTGTCGGGAATGGCTGTCATGGCAAAGGCTCTCCGGAATGGCTCATGGGTAGGTGGAATGCGCGGCGCGTGCCGCGCGCCAGCCGCAAGTTTGCCATCGCGCGCGCCGTCGTGCTGGTGCTGTCCGCCGGGCAGCAAGCGCGTCAATACGCGCGCGATTGCCGGTAGCGCTTGTGCCAGTTGTCGGTATAGGCCTTCACCACCGCCGCATCGCCGCGGATCAGCATGCCGTTCTCGGCATTGCGCTCCTGCGCCGACTTGGTGAAGTTGAACGAGCCGGTGAACACCGCCTGGTCGTCAAACACCATCACCTTGTTGTGCGCGATCGCGGGCTTGTTGTCGATCACCACCGGCACGCCCGCGTGCTTGAGGTACGTCGCGCTGGTATAGCGCTCCGACTGCTGACTCTTGTCCAGGATCACGCGCACGTCCACGCCGCGCCGGTGCGCCTGCGCCACGGCCTCGGCGATCGGCGCGCTTGTGAACGAGTAAGCCTGGATCAGCAGCTGCCGGCGCGTGCTGCGGATCGCATTGACCAGCAGCGCCTGGCAGCTCGCGCCATCGGGCACGAAGCACAGCGTGTAGCCGCTGCCCTGCGCGAACGCCTTGCTCGGCGCCGGGCTGGCCTCGGGCGGCTGCACCGGTTTGCCAGAGCGCGAGGGCAGGTGCTTGGCCATCGCTTCGTTGAAGGTGTCGCTTATGCTGTCGGCGATGGACTCGGTGACCTGGTCGAAGCCAGACGCCGAACGCGCGTGCGCGAGCAGGGCGAACGGGCTGAATGAGGTGAAGGCCGATACGGCGGCGGCGAGGGCAAGGCCCAGTAAGGTACGGCGGAACATTCGGTAAGTCACGGCGCGGGCTGTGGTGCGCGGGACCGCAGCGTAGCAGCCGCATACGCCACTGGCAAAGGGCGATGTGTAACAGGATCTGTGCCGGCGGCACTGGCCTTGGGACTATCGGCGCATGGCGCCTATGATGGATGGAACCCCACGGGTCCGCCCGCCAAGGAGAGGGACATGTCGAACCATACTTACAAGCTGGTCGAAATCGTCGGCTCTTCGCCGGATGGCTGCGATGCGGCCATCCGCAGTGCCATCGCCAAGGCTGGCGAAACCATCAAGAACATCGACTGGTTCGAAGTGGTGGAAACGCGCGGCCATATCGAGAACGGCAAGATCGCGCATTTCCAGGTCACGCTGAAGGTCGGCTTCCGCGTGACCTGAACCCGGCGCGCTCGCGGTTTGCGCCGCGTGTCGCTGATGGAGAGCACCTGCGCCACATCGGCCAGTACATAGGGCTGGATCGTGCGCAGAGGCCGCTCTAATCCTGCGCCAGAGCAGCGGCAGGTTGGTGCCGCCGAGCTGCGTGCCGAGGTCTTGCAGCGCAGGCAAAGGTCCGCTCAGGGCAGGCGGATCTCCTTCACGTCGAAGTGCGATTCGCCGATCAGCTCCTTGTCGTACTCGCCGACCATCTCCACCGTGGTGTTGCCGTCGACGGGCTTCTGCGCCGGCCACGCCTTCTGCTTGATCTTTACCTTCATCTGGCCGGTGCCGTCCGAGAACAGGTAGCGCTCGTCGCCGACGCTGCTGACGATCTTGCCGCGCAGGACCGCGTGCTGGTCGTCCTTGCCATCGGCCTGCAAGGCTTTCACGGTCATGACCGGGATCGACGAGGGGCCGGTGTATTGCGCGCTTGCGCCGGCGGCGGCAAGGCTAAGGGCGAGGGCCACGGCGGTGGCGGTCGGGATGTGTTTCATGGACGTTCTCCATCAAGGTTGGGATCCGGGGGCGATGGCATGGATGATGCGCCGGCACGGCTGAACCGTCGCTGAACGGCTGCCCGGGCGCCGCGAGGATTTATCATGCTGGCTTCGCGCGCCGCATCCACCTTTCCAACGGAATCCAGATTGCGTTTCCTGCACACCGCCGACTGGCATCTCGGCCGGCTCTTCCATGCCCGCAGCCTGCTGGAAGACCAGGCCCATATCCTCGGCCAGTTCGTTGAGCTGGTCAGAGCCGAACGACCCGACGCCGTGCTGATCGCCGGCGACGTCTATGACCGCGCCGTGCCGCCACCCGAGGCCGTGGCGCTGCTCGATGAGGTGCTGGGCCGCATCGTCGTCGATGCCGGCGTGCCCGTGGTGATGATCGCCGGCAATCATGACAGCGCGCAGCGGCTGGAATTCGGCGCGCGCCTGATGCGCGCGCAGGGCCTGCACGTGGCCGGCCGCACGCTGGCCGAGGCCGGCAGCGTGACGCTGCACGACGCGCACGGCGAAGTGCGCCTCTACGCGCTGCCCTATGCCGAGCCGGCGGTCGTGCGCGACGCCATGGGCGCCGAGCTGCCCTCGCACGAAGCCGCGCTGCGCGCGCAGCTCGATGCGATCCGCGCGGTCCATCCGCCGGGCGTGCGCGCCGTGCTGGTGGGCCATGCCTTCGTGGTCGGCGGCGCGGCCAGCGAATCGGAGCGGCCGCTGTCGGTCGGCGGCAGCGGCGCCGTGGCGGCGGACCTGTTCGCCGGTTTCGACCTGGTGGCGCTGGGCCACCTGCACCGGCCGCAGACGCTGGGCGGCGGCCGCATCCATTACGCCGGTTCGCTGCTCAAGTACTCGCTGTCCGAATGCGCGCACGACAAGTCGGTGTCGCGCATCGAACTGGATGCCGACGGCACCGTGTCGATCACGTCGGTGCCGCTGCAGCCGCTGCGCGACGTGCGCGTGGTGGAAGGCGAACTGGCCGCGCTGCTTGCCGCCGGCGCCGATGACCCGCGGCGCGACGACTATATCCACGCGCGCCTGACCGATGCCGGCGCGCTGCTTGACCCCATGGCCAGGCTGCGCCAGGTCTACCCCAATGCGCTGGCGATCGAGCGCACGGTGCTGGCGCGCAGCGGCACGGCCTCGGAAGCGGGCCGCCAGCTGCGCCAGCTTGGCACCTGCGAGCTGTTTGCCAGCTTTTTCCGCGAGGTGGCCGATGCCGAGTTCGAGCCGGGCCACCGCGAAGTGCTGGACCAGGTGCTGGCCGGCATGGCGGCGGCGGAGCGGGAGTCGGCATGAGACCGCTGCAACTGACCCTGCAGGCCTTCGGGCCGTTTGCCGCGACCGAGCAGGTCGATTTCACGCGGCTCGGCGAGCAGGCCTTCTTCCTGATCCACGGCCCCACCGGCGCCGGCAAGACCACGCTGCTCGATGCGATCTGCTTCGCGCTGTATGGCGATACCTCCGGCGGCGAGCGCAGCGCGCAGGCCATGCGCAGCGCCAATGCCGCGCCGGGGCTGCGCACTGAAGTCACGCTGGAATTCAGCCTGGGCGCGCAGCGCTGGCGCGTGGTGCGCTCGCCCGCGCAGGAGCGGCCGAAGCAACGCGGCGAGGGCTGGCTGACGGAGCCCGCCAAGGCGCAGCTCGACCAGCATGACGGCAACGGCTGGGTCAGCAAGGCTGGCCAGCCGGGCAAGGTCAGCGATGCCATCCGCGAGCTGCTCGGCTTCGACAGCGCGCAGTTCCGGCAGGTCATCGTGCTGCCGCAAGGGCGCTTCCGCGAACTGCTGACCGCCAGCTCGCAGGCGCGGCAGGCGATCCTGGAGCGGTTGTTCCGCACCGAGGTCTATCGCCGGGTGGAAGAACTGCTGAAGACCCAGGCGGCGGGCATCCGCCGCGATGCCGAACGCATCGGCATCCAGCGCGACGAAGCGCTGCGGCAGGCCGGCATGGAGAGCGCGCAGGCGCTCGCGGACGGCATCGCCGCGCTGCAGGCGGAAATGCATGCGCTGCAGGCGCAAGAGCAGGGCGCACGCCAGGCGCTGGCCGCTGCGCAGGCGGCGCTGGGCGCGGGGGAACAGGTGGCGGCGCGGTTGCAGGAGCGCCAGCAGGCCGAAGCCGCGCACGCTGCGTTGCTGGTACAGCAGCCCGCGATGGAGGCCGAACGCGCGCGGCTGCAGGCCGCGCAGCGGGCGGCGCGCGTCAACCCGGCGTTGCAGCAGTGGCAGCTCGCGCAGCGGGACCATGCGGCGGCCGGGACAGCGTTTGCGCAAACCGAAGCGGCCGCGGCACGTGCCGCGCAGCAAGCCGTGCAAGCCGCTGCCGCGTTGCAAGCCGAGACTGCCCGTGCCGAGCTGCGCTCGGCCGCACAGCGGCGCTGCACGGAGCTGGATGCCATGTTGCCGCGCGCGCGCCAGCTCGGCACCCTGAACGAGGCTTTCCAGTCGGCACGGCAGAAGCAGGCCGCCACCGCCGAGGCGCGCGAGCGTGCCGCGGCGAGGCTGGCAGCGAGCCAGGCCGATGCCGCGGCGGCAGAGACCGCGCTCGGGCAGGCGCGGCTTGCTGCCGCGCAGTTGCAGGGCACGCAACTGCAGCTCGCGGCGCTGCAGGAGAAGTCGCGGCAGTTCAGCCGCCACGCCCAGGCGACGCAGGCGCTTGCCAACGCCGCCGGCCAGGCAGCCGACGCCGACGCCGCGCAGCAACTGGCCGCGCGCATGCGCGAACGCCGCCGTGCCGCGCTGGCCGAAGCCGAAGCCGCATGGCGCGCGGGCCAGGCGGCCCGGCTGGCCGCGTCGCTCGTCACCGGCGAGGCGTGCCCGGTGTGCGGCAGCAGTTCGCATCCCACCCCGGCGCAGCAGGTCGACACGCCGCTGTCCGATGAGGCGCTGGAACAGGCGCGCAGCGCCATGCTCGAGGCCGAGTCGCAGGCGGTGCGTTGCGCCGGCGCGGTACAGGCCGCGCAGGCCGCGACCACGCAGGCGCACGAGCGTGCCGACGAACTCGCGCAGTCGCTGGGCGACGTCTCGGACGAAGCCGCGCGTCAGCTGAAGGCAGACATTGCCACGCTGGAAGCCGCTCTGGCAGCAGGCCAGCAGGCAGCGGCCAGCGTCGGCCAGTGCGAGGCAACCGTCGCCGCCAGCCGTACAGCACGCGAGGCCGCTGAACTCGCCAGCCGCGACGCCGCCACCGCGGCGGAAGCGGCTTCGCAGGCGCTGGCGCAGTGCCAGGCCGAATGGCAGGTTGCCTGCGCGCAAGTCCCCGAGGATTCGCGCGATCCGGTGGCGCTGGCCGAAGCCCTGCGCCAGGCGCAGGCCGAGGCCGCCGCGCTGGAGCGCGCACTCGCTACCGCGCAGGCGGCTGAACGGCAGGCCGCAGCCGATGCCGCCGCCGCGCAGGCGGCGCTCGGCTCGGCCCGGCAGGTCCAGGCACAAGCCGCCGCGCGCCTCGCCGAAGCGGAAGACGCCCTGGCGCAAGCGTTGGAGCGGGAGGGTTTCGCCGATGCAGCGGCGCATGCCGTGGCCAGCCTGCCCGATGCCGACATGGCACGCATCGACCAGGCGCTGCGCGCCTTCGATGCGGAACTGGTTGCGGCTGCCAGGCTGCGCGAACGCGCCGAGGTCGCCGCGCAAGGACTCGGCGTGCCGGACCTGGACGGGCTGCGTGCCACCCGGCAGGCCGCCGCCGACGCGGTGGAAGCCCTGGTCCGGCAACAGGCGGATCGCGGCCGCTCGCGTGACACGCTGCAGCAATGCCAGCTGCGCCTGCAGCAGCTCGACGCGCAGGGCCGCGATATCGAAGCCCGCTATGCGGTGCTGGGCCGCCTGGCCGAGGTCGCCAACGGCAACAACCCGCGCCGCATGACCTTCCAGCGCTTCGTGCTGGCAACGCTGCTCGACGAGGTGCTGGAAGCCGCGTCGGCGCGGCTGCTGGCAATGAGCCGGGGCCGCTATGTGCTGCAGCGCGTGCGCGAGCAGGCCGACCAGCGCAGCGCGGGCGGGCTGGATATCGAAGTGTTCGACCACGACACCGGAGCGCCGCGCCCGGCCAATACGCTGTCAGGCGGCGAGGGGTTCCTGGCGTCGCTGTCGCTCGCGCTGGGCCTGGCCGACGTGGTGCAGTCGCGCGCCGGCGGCATCCAGCTCGATACGCTGTTCGTCGACGAAGGGTTCGGCACGCTGGATCCGGAAAGCCTGGACTTTGCCATCCGTACGCTGCTCGACCTGCAGCAAGCCGGCCGCTTGGTGGGGATCATTTCGCACGTGGCCGAGTTGCGCGAGCGCATCGACGTGCGTCTGGAAGTGCGGCCGGGGGTGGGCGGCAGCCGCGCCACGCTGAGCGGCGTGGCGGCTGCAACCTGAGAGCGGCCTGAGGGTACTCGCCGGCCGGATCGGCCAGCATGCCGGTCAGCCGACGAACACCTGCCGGCAGCGGATCGCCATGATCTGCGCCTCGAACGCGCGCGCGGCGGCCTGCGCCAGCCGCGCGCGGCGCGACAGCCTGGGCGCGCGTTGCCCGGAAGCGCCGCGAGTTGTGGCGGAGGCGATGCTTTCGTTGTTTTCCTGGCCCAATCCCCATGCCTGCTGCGTAACCTGCAGGATGCGCGCAAGGGCTGCGGCATGTCGCGTGGATGCATTCGGGACGGTGGCGGTGGCCATGGCGGACTCCTCTTTCTTGTCAGATGCGGGGCAGCGCGCCTGAGCCGGGTGGTCCGGGGGCTGCTGTGCGGGCGCTGCCTTCTTCTGATTCCAAGATAGCCGCCGCGACCCCGGCGCAACATCGACAGCGAACCGATTCCCCTGTCGGTTCTGTCCTACACGGGGCGCCACCGTCACCCCGCGCGGTGATCGCCCAATGTCTGTTTGCCTGGCCAGCCGACGAGTTGACCGTCGCCCGCGCACAGGTGTAATCTGTTCATTCTGCGAATTCAAGTTCGAATAGCGAACAACGCCAACTCAACCGCCGACCCGCATTCGGATCGCGACTGTGCCCGACCGCACAGTTCCAACAACACCACGCAGACTGCTGGACCGTTCAACGGGCGGTACAGGCGGCACCAACGCCGCCCGGCCGCAAACGAACATCCTTCCGGCGGGCATCTGGAGACAGTCTTTCATGCGCCGCGCCTTGCGGCCCGCTCCGGTAGCCTGCGGATCTTCCGACCTGGAACGCAAGTGATCAACAAGCTATACGACACGGTGGAAGCGGCGGTGGCCGGCATCCACGACGGCGCCACCATCCTCATTGGCGGCTTCGGCCTGGCAGGCATGCCCGCGGAACTGATCGACGCGCTGATCGAGCAAGGCGCGCGCGACCTGACCATCGTCAACAACAACGCCGGCAACGGCGACACCGGCCTGGCCGCGCTGCTGAAGACCAAGCGCGTGCGCAAGATCATCTGCTCGTTCCCGCGCCAGTCGGACTCGTACGTGTTTGACTCGCTGTACCACGCCGGCGAGATCGAACTGGAACTGGTGCCGCAGGGCAACCTGGCCGAGCGCATCCGCGCCGCCGGCGCCGGCATCGGCGGCTTCTTTACCCGCACCGCCTACGGCACGCCGCTGGCAGAGGGCAAGGAAACCCGCATCATCGACGGCCAGGGCTATGTGTTCGAATCGCCGATCCACGCCGACTTCGCGCTGATCAAGGCCGATACCGCCGACCGCTGGGGCAACCTCACCTACCGCAAGACTGCGCGTAATTTCGGGCCGATCATGGCCATGGCCGCCAAGTGCGCCATCGTGCAGGTCAACAAGGTGGTGGAGCTGGGCGAGATGAACCCCGAACACATCGTGACGCCGGGCCTCTTCGTCAAGCGCGTCGTCAAGGTCGCCTGAGCGCGGCAACAGGAGAAACAGCATGCAACGCCTGACCCGCGACCAGATGGCCGCCCGCGTGGCCAAAGACATTCCCGAAGGTGCCGTGGTGAACCTCGGCATCGGCCTGCCGACGCTAGTCGGCAACCACCTGCCCGCAGACAAGGAAATCCTGCTGCATAGCGAGAACGGCCTGCTCGGCATGGGCCCCGCGCCCGCTGCCGGTGAAGAAGACGGCGACCTGATCAACGCCGGCAAGCAGCCGGTGACGATCAAGCCGGGCGGCTCGTACTTCCACCACGCTGATTCGTTCGCGATGATGCGCGGCGGCCACCTCGACTTCTGCGTGCTGGGCGCGTTCCAGGTGTCGGAGAAGGGCGACCTGGCCAACTGGCACACCGGCGCACCCGGCGCCATCCCCGCCGTGGGCGGCGCGATGGACCTGGCGATCGGCGCCAAGCAGGTGTTCGTGATGATGGAGCACCAGACCAAGCAGGGCGAGAGCAAGATCGTGCCGCAGTGCACTTATCCGCTCACCGGCATCGGTTGCGTGACGCGCATCTACACTGACCTTGCCACGCTCGACGTGACCCCCGACGGCCTGGTCGCGCGCGACCTGGTAGAGGGCCTGGGCTTTGAAGAACTGCAGCGCCTGACCGGCGTGCCCCTGAAGCAGGCCTGAGCGCCGGCATCGATATCCATCACAAAGAGAGAGACACACCATGACCGAAGCCTTTATCTGCGACGCCATCCGCACGCCCATCGGCCGCTACGGCGGCAGCCTGTCCGCGGTGCGCCCGGACGACCTTGGCGCGGTGCCGCTGAAGGCGCTGATGGCCCGCAATCCCAACGTCGACTGGAAGGCCATCGACGACGTGATCTACGGCAACGCCAACCAGGCCGGCGAAGACAACCGCAACGTGGCGCGCATGTCGTCGCTGCTGGCGGGCCTGCCGCAGGACGTGCCGGGCGCCACCATCAACCGCCTGTGCGGCTCCGGCATGGACGCCACCGGCACCGCCGCGCGCGCCATCAAGGCGGGCGAAGCGCAACTGATGATCGCCGGCGGCGTGGAAAGCATGAGCCGCGCCCCGTTCGTGATGGGCAAGGCCACCAGCGCTTTCTCGCGCGATGCGCAGATCTTCGACACCACCATCGGCTGGCGCTTCATCAACCCGGCCATGCGCGCGGCGTATGGCGTGGACTCGATGCCCGAGACCGCCGAGAACGTCGCCACCGACTACAAGATCAGCCGCGAAGACCAGGACCTGATGGCGCTGCGCAGCCAGGAGAAGGCTTCGCGCGCGCAGGCCGACGGCACGCTGGCGCAGGAAATCACCGCGGTCACCATCGCCCAGAAGAAGGGCGACCCGATCGTGGTCGAGCGCGACGAGCACCCGCGCGCCACCAGCATGGAAGCGCTGGCCAAGCTGCGCGGCGTGGTCCGTCCTGACGGCACTGTGACCGCCGGCAACGCCTCGGGCGTGAACGACGGCGCCTGCGCGCTGCTGCTGGCGAGCGAAGCCGGCATCAAGCAACACGGCCTGACCCCGCGTGCCCGCATCGTCGGCATGGCCACCGCCGGCGTGGCGCCGCGCGTGATGGGCATCGGCCCGGCACCGGCCACGCAGAAGCTGCTCAAGCAGCTGGGCATGACGCTGGACCAGATCGACGTGATCGAGCTGAACGAAGCGTTTGCCGCACAGGGCCTGGCCGTGCTGCGCGAGCTGGGCGTGGCCGACGACGACAAGCGCGTCAACCCGAACGGCGGCGCGATCGCGCTGGGCCACCCGCTCGGCATGAGCGGCGCCCGCCTGGTCACCACCGCGATGTACCAGCTGCACCGCACCGGCGGCCGCTTCGCGCTGTGCACGATGTGCATCGGCGTGGGCCAGGGCATCGCCATGGTGATCGAGCGCGTTTAAGCGCAGCTAGGTAGCTCTACCGCTTGTTTGCTCCCCTCTCCCGCGAGCGGGAGAGGGGCCGGGGGTGAGGGCAGGCGCTTGCAATCGCGACGCGCTGCAAGAATGCGTTGGCAGGCGTCAGCACGGATTGCCGTGCAGTCGTTCCTGCAAACGCTCGCCCTCACCCCAACCCTCTCCCGCAAGCGGGAGAGGGAGCAAGACCGCAGTCGTTTGAAAGTGAGTCAAAGATGTCCCTCCCCGTAGCCACCCTCGTCACCGGCGGCAGTTCCGGCATCGGCCGCGCCATCTGTGAAATGCTGCTGGCCGATGGCGTGACCCAGGTGGTCAATGTCGACTACGCCGCGCCGGCGTGGTCGCATCCCAACATGAGCTTCGTCCAGGCCGACCTGACCGACGCCGCGGCGACCCGTGCCGCGGCGGAGCAGGTCACGTCGCGCTTTGCCGTCACGCGCCTGGTGAACAATGCCGGCGCCACCCGCCCCGGCACCGCCGACAGCGCCACCGTTGCCGACCTGGACTACGTGACCGGCCTGCACCTGCAGGCGCCGCTGCTGCTGCTGCAGGCCTGCCTGCCCGCGATGCGCGCCGCGGGCTTCGGCCGCATCGTCAACATGGCGTCGCGCGCCGCGCTGGGAAAGCCCGAGCGCGTCGTGTACTCGGCCACCAAGGCCGGCCTGATCGGCATGACCCGCACGCTGGCGATGGAACTGGGCGGCGACGGCATCACCGTCAACGCCGTGGCCCCGGGCCCGATCGCCACCGAGCTGTTCCGCAAGAGCAACCCGGAAGGCGCCGAGCAGACCAAACGCATCCTCGCCAGCATCACCGTCAAGCGCATGGGCACGCCGGAAGACGTCGCCCGGGCCGCGCTGTTCTTCCTGTCGCCGGACAACGGCTTCGTCACCGGCCAGGTGATGTACGTGTGCGGCGGCACCACGCTGGGCGTTGCGCCGGTATAGGCGCGCCCCGGCACTCAAAAATTCGAAAAGAAGAGACGTTAACCAAGCGTCACGCATGGCGGCCCGGAGCCGGGCCGCCAACCCGGATGCGCGCGAGTGCGCAGCATCCGTTCGGGAACGGCAATCACGCCATTTCAGCACAACGTCCTGCACGGGCCACAATCTCCGTCGGGACAGCTTTACCGGAGTAATACCGATGAGACACGATTCCCAGACCTCCACCACGCGCCGCCGCCTGCTTGCCGCCGGCGTGGCGCTGGCCGCCACCTTTGCCGGCTTCGCTGGTGCCGCGCACGCACAAGGCGGCTACCCGACCAAGCCGATCACGCTGATCGTGCCGTTCTCGGCCGGCGGCACCACCGACATCCTGGCCCGCATCGTCGGCCTGCAGCTGGGCAAGGCGCTCGGCCAGCCGGTGGTGATCGACAACCGTCCGGGCGCGGGCGGCAATATCGGCGCTTCGCTGGCGGCCAAGGCGCCGGGCGACGGCTACACGCTGTTCATGGGCACCATCGGCACGCACGCGATCAACCAGTCGCTGTATTCCAAGCTGCCGTATGACCCGGTCAAGGACTTCGCGCCGATCACGCGCGTGGCGATGGTGCCGAACCTGGTGGTGGTGAATCCCAAGGTGCCGGTCAATAACGTCAAGGAACTGATCGCCTACGTCAAGGCCAATCCGGACAAGCTGTCGTACGGCTCGTCGGGCAGCGGTTCGTCGATGCACCTGTCGGGCGAGTTGTTCAACTCGATGACCGGCCTGCATATCCAGCACATCCCGTACAAGGGCAGCGCCCCGGCGGTGAACGACCTGCTGGGCAACCAGATCGGCCTGATGTTCGACAACATGCCGTCGTCGTATCCGCACGTGAAGGCCGGCAAGCTGCGCGCGCTCGCGGTGACCTCGGCCAAGCGCTCGCCGGCGCTGCCGAACGTGCCGACCGTGGCCGAGTCGGGCGTGCCGGGCTATGAAGCGACTTCGTGGTTCGCGCTGTACGCCACGGGCGGCACGCCGCAGCCGATCGTCGATCGCCTGAACGCGGAAGTGGTCAAGATCCTTGCCATGCCGGAAGTGAAGAAGCAGATGGCAGACCAGGGTGCTGAACCCAACCCGGAAAAGCCGGCACAGCTGGCCGCGTTCATGAAGTCGGAAACGGCCAAGTGGGCGAAGGTTGTGAAGGCCTCGGGCGCTACGGTGGACTGAGCTTTTCGATCTGGTTTTGGCGTTGAAATGCCGGCTCGTTGGGCCGGCATTTTGCTTTGCGCATTATCCCCTCGCCGGGGCCGTCGGCTGCGCGGCGTTCTCCGATTTCGGCACACTCTGCTGTGGTGCCTTCGGCTTGACTGATTCGGGCTTTGCACCGACCAGTTCGAGCACGTTGTCACTCGCGATAATCTTCACGGGATCGGTCGCCTTCCATTGGCTCCTCGGAATCAGCAGTTTCCACACCGCGTCCTTGCCAGAGTCACGGAAGAGCGCGACGACACCGATGTACTGCGCGTCTTCGTTCATCGGCTCACTGATGCTTGCTGTGGCGTCCGGCCTGAGCACGACATCCCTGGTGGCAAGCAAGTCGGCTTTCAGCAGTTCGAGGTCATTGGCCTGAAGCTGGTCGTAACCGAATTGCTCGAATGCCTGCGGCGTCTTCAGCTGATAGATCCGCACCACGGTCGACAATGGTCGCCCGGCGCCGTTTGTATTCAACGACGACCGGCTGGTCAGGTCGATGTTCATGGCCTTGACCTGAGTCGTGAACACCCACTTCGCCGCAGCCACTGTGCCGTCCTTGACGGCCTGACCCATGCCGCAGCCGGCTAAAAGGGTGAAGCCCAGCGCCGCGACGCGGCTTCGCATCTGCCACCTCATTGTCTTGATCCTCCTGCGTTTTCGTTTTCGTGTTGCCGTGTTCCATTGGGCGCCGCGTGGCCCGTCCAGGTGCCCAATTGCACGCGTGTGATCGCATCATCGGTATCCACCCTGGATTCCCCCGCGTCCTGCTTCAGTTGCGAGGTCAAGCCGAGGCTGACTTCGTTCGAATTCAACGCTGGCGGCGGCATCAATGAACGCCGCACGTGCATTTCCAGGTGGGCATGCGCCACATAGCCGAGGTAGAAGCGCAGCAAGCCCATCACTTCCTGGTGGATGCGTTGCCCAGGCATCAGACCGAGTATCGATTCGCGCTGGCTCGGGGTGATCACCACGCGCACGGTGTTGGTGCGGTCATGGAAGCCGCGTCCGAGCACGCAGTTTTCCCCGAGTGGCTGTCGTTCACGCGTATCCAGACGCACCCAGACAGGATGGAATTCCGTGGCCGTGATCGTGGCATCCGGTACCGCATGCTGCAGCACGCCCGTAAGGCCTTCGGCGGTACGCGTACGCTGGCTGGCGAGCCCTAGCATCGACAAGAGCTTGCGGACCGGCACCGATCGTTCGACCGGCGACTGGCCGATGCCGAGTCCCAGCAGGCTAAGCAGATAGCGCGAAACCTTGTCCTCGCCGCTCTTGCGGAAGCCCACCGGATAGCGGTACTTGCGCCCCGCGCGGTAAAACTGCGTTGTGATCCGATGGTGGAACAGGTCCAGGAACGCGGCCAGCGGCTCGGCCCCGTCGCGGCGCTGGGCAATCTCGTCCACAAAGTAGGACGGCATGCGCGCATCGACGCCGTAGAGCCCCAGGAAAGTCGTCCGAAGCACCGGCGGCAAGCCGGGCTGATCTGCATCCCGCTCGACGCGATCGATCTCCCGCCCCGGAAACCCGAGTTGCCCGGACGAACGGAACCGTACCGGCTCATCCGCGGGCGAATCGGTGGTGCCTAGCGGCGCGCGTTCCGGTGCCGCCAGCTCGATCAGCTCGCACAGCCGGAAGACATTCATTCGCGGCGCCTCGGCAAGCAGGGCGGGCAGCAGCTTGCCGGTGCCTTCGGTGGAGGTGTCGGACCGGCTCAAAACGCGGCTCCCTCCCCCTTGCTATCGGGCCATTCCAGGCGCTTGCCGCTTGGCTGCGAGACGATGACCAGCCGGGTATGCAGGTTCAGGGTGGCATAGAGTGCCAGGAAGCGGTTCAGCACCTCGCCGAACAACTCGACATCGCCCTCTCCGGCAAAGCGGGTGCTGTCCAGGCTTACCTCGATTTCCACGCCGCGCTGCAAGCCGCCCCTCACCAGCTTCTGCAGGGGCCGGTGACGGACATCGGTAATGGCATCGATCCGGCGCCGGTTCAGTTCGCCGTCGGTCCAGTCGTAGAGTGCCAGGCTGCCACGCAGGACCTCGGCGTCGAGCAGGGACAGGTAATTTGGCGCCAGATGTGACAGGACACGCCAATGGAAACGGTCACCGGTGGGTGGGTACACCGGCAAAGTCGGCGCCGTCAGGTTGCGCACGGTGCCGATATTGGTGAAGCCGCCGCGCATGCGGCTAATGGCGGCCTCACGCAGCCCTTTCCTCGGCAGCATGCCGTTAGTGCCGGTGACCGACAGCGACAGAGTCTCTTGCGGCAGCGTGTCCTGTTGCTCCCAGGCATGGCCGCCCAGCACCAGCCAGGTATCGAAGCGTCCAGAGGGCCCCCGCCGCACGCGGGTGTGGAAGTAGCGCTCGGGCATTTCGTGGCGCAGCATCCCGCCTCGGTGCCGGAAGGCGGCAAAAGGTGCGTACTCGAAGCGCTCGCCGGTCGCCGCCTCGAACCCGCGCACGGTATCGACCGAGTAGGCCTCGACGTGCTGGCCATAGTGTTCCGTGGCCCGAACCCGATACTCGGTCTCATGTTGCGTGACCGTGATGGGGTCGGCCTCCAGATCGAACAGGTTGATGATCGGCGTGCAGAAAAGCCGGATGTTCTCGGCCGAAAAACGCATGTCGTCCGGAACAGGCCTGGCGAGCACGACTTCGACATCGAAGTGCTGGACATCTGCCGGGATCGCCGCCATGTCCAGCCCGACCAGATCCACGAACATGAACTTCTCGGGGAACGCAAAGTACTCCAGCAATAGCTGGTAGCCGCCAAAGGCGTTGTCGGGCTTGGGCCATAGCCGCTCGCCGGCACCGAACCCAACCGGCTCCAGGCACAGGCCAGCCATGGCCTGGGGCATGCCGGGCCGGTCAGTTGGGTAGCCTGGAATGCGCAACTGCATGGCCAGGGGTTGCGCGGTGAGCGCCGCATAGAGCGACAGCGCTACGGGGCGGTCCGCATGAAGATAGAGCCGCAGGCGGGGCACCTCCAGCTGTTCCCGACGCGCCTGGGCCTGCACGGCCAGGCGCAGGCGAATGACGGAACGGCCGTCCTCGCGCGCGTAGGCGCCAGCTTCTGTCAGGCTCAGTGGGTACAGATCGACCGGCTGGGTCGTCCGGTACACGCATTCGACGCTGCCGTCAGCTCCATGTTGGCCGCCCAGTGCAACCGGATCGGAAACGGCCTCCAGCCCGGCTGGCAGCGTCTCATGGCATTGCAGTACGCCGGCGCTCGGAATCATCTCAAGGACCGACAGCGACGGGATCATGCGCAGGTAGTGCGGCCACAGCATGCTGACGAGTCCTTCCGTCAGTTCGGGCAACTCGTCGTCGAGCTTGTGGCGCAGCCGCCCCATCAGGAAGGCAAAGCCCTCGAACAGGCGTTCGACGTGGGGATCGCGTTCGCCGATGCGGTCGATGTTGAGCATCCGCGCGCGGTCGGGAAAGGCCTGGGCGAACTCCTTGCCGGCCTCGCGCAGGTAGCGCATCTCGGCCTCGTAGTAGCGCAGGATTTCGTTGTCTTGGGTGGGATGATCCATGGAATTGGCTAGCCTTTCAGGCCATGGCGACGGCTCGGGCCGGGTCAATGGCGGTCAACTGTCCCACCAGGGCGTCGATACGTTGCACCAGGGCGGGCTTGTCGGCATCCTTGCGCGTCATGCGGGCCTTCAGCAGTCGCACCAGGTGTTGCTTCGCCTCGAAGGCGAGGGAGGGCTCCCAGACGGCCAGCTGATAGCGCTGGACGGCCAGGTCAAGGGCAGACAGCAGGTGCAGGGCCATGTCGGCGCGGTCGGCCCGCTCTGCGACACGCGCCATCACCAGTTGCCGCACAAAGCGGCTGCGCTCGCCGTCCGGCACGGGCAGGCCTTGCAACCAGGCGAACGCGGCGTCAAGGCTTTCCTGGGCGGCGAGGTCTGCTGCCTGGGCCTCCGTTTCCGCCCAGTCGGTGCTGCCGGCGGAGGCAACCGAGACCGGCACCACAGGCTCGCCACGCTCGATGTCGCGCACGGTGGCGTGGCGGGCGATCCATTCCAGCGTGGCGTCATCCGCGAATGGCGTGCCATCGGCAAAGGCGAGCTGATCCACGCCGGGCAGGCGCTCCAGCATCAGTGCGCAATCCGTTGCCAGCAGGTCGCGCACGCGCGCGTACTGGCCGCCAGCCTGGTCCTGCGCGGTGAACGCGTAGTACTGCAGATCCAGCCAGAAATGATTGGCGCCCTCGGCGAAAGCCTGCTCCACGCGGTCTAGCAACTCTGGCCACTGCTTCTGCAGTGCCAGGCGTTTGAGCTGGGCACGCAGTTCGGCGCGAGGCGCCACCAGGCGCGTCTTGCCGCTGGCTTCGTGCGGCGGAACCTCGGTCAGCGTATCCCAGCGCACACAGCGCATCAGCCTGTAGGCAGCGAGATAGCCCTCGGGCTGTTCCCGAAGGAACTGCGCCATTTGGCGGGCCCGGTCCAGCAGATCCCGCGTGGACGCCACTTCGCCGGTTGCCAATGCAGCAGATGGCTGGGATGGCCGCGGAGGCTCACCAGGCTCGCCGCCATCAGCCGCCATTGGCGATTCGACCCGGCCTTCGAATCGGCGGAACAAGGCGTCCAGCGCCGGGCGCGTGGCTTCCGGCCACTGCGCGGTATGTTCGAGGATCAGCGCCAACGCCGAAAGGGTTCGCTCCAGATGGGCGCCAGAGAGGCCGTGCACGCGCTCAAGCCGGTCTGCGAAGGTCGCGCCGGCCAGCCATTCGAGCGCGGCCTTGCGGCTTTCCGTGCGGGTGGGCAGCAACTGTTCGCCAAAGCGGTCGATCAGCGCGGACAGCATCTCGAAGCCAGCGGCCACCCCTTCGGCGCCATCACGGCGCATGCGTCCGTAGACGTAGTAGACGGCCAGGCGAACATCCTTGGCGCTGACCTTGAGCAGCTGCTCCGCCGATTCGATGATCAAGGTCTCGTTGATGTCCGACAGCTTGGCGACCTCTTCCTTGATGGCGAGAAAGTCGTCGTCGTAGCCGGGGTCGTCTCCAACCGGGGCATCGGGGCGGATCGGCTGCAGCCATGGCTCCCAGCGCGCCTGCGTGGAGCGTGCAAGATCCGTGGGCGCGCGCGAGCCAAACAGCGCATTGAGGAGATGGTTGAACATGGTGGTCTTCTATTTGCGCGAAACGGGCGCCAGGCGGGTTGCCGATTCCTTGCCCGTGAAGATCCGCGAGGGGAGCACAAATCCGCGCAGCCCTAGCAACTCCAGCGGACCCTGGCCAACTTCGGTACGCAGTTGGTAGCTGATCGGGTAGGTCATCTCGACTGGCGCGGATGCCTTTGCACTACGGGCGTTCAGGCTGTCGGAATCGGTGAGGTTGGAGGCTTCTCCTTCGGAAGAGGCCTCGCCTCTGGTCGATTTCCGCTCCCTCGTGTCGGGGCTTGCCTGCCAGGTCAGCTGGAAGGTGGCGCTGTCGATCGGCACGATGCGCGCACGCTCGAGCATGCGCACCAGACCCCAGCGTCCGATGAATTCATAGTTCTTGCTGGTGCCTGCCTTATCCGTCTGCCATTGCAGGCGGGTGCCAGGATCCTGCAGGTTGTTGGCCGGCCAGATCATGGACTGCCAGGACTCGCGCTGGTTGAAGTAGTGCAGCTTCTGGTTGTCCACGGTCAGCAGCGTGTCAGTCAGCCCAGGAGTGGGAATCGGCCTGAGTTCGAATCGGTATGAAGGCTCACCCTGCGCCAGCAGGTGGGCGGCAATACGCTGCAGGCTGTTGATCGCCTGGAGGAAGGCCGGATCAAAGGTCAAGGCCTGTGCGCCGTTTGCCGACGGCACCCATTGATCGCCCTGGAGTTCGAGCACGCCGGCAAGGTTCGTTGCCAGGAAGGCGCTGATCAAGCCGCTCTGTGGCCGCAGGAAGCGCGCCAGTTCCGGCAGCGAGGCGTCATTGGCGGTATCGGCAAACGGATAGCGTCCGGCAAACGATCTGCCCCATGCCATGGCAATGCTCTCGCGCCAGGCCTCGTTCAGGCTCGCCTGGGCCGGAACCAACACCGTCTGGGTTGCTTGCGCAATGGGGCGCACGAACAGCGTCTCGCCCATGCCCGCCCACTGCGTGCCCAGGCTGGCCGCGATCAACTGCGCATATGCCTGGGTGTCGGCCAACTCCGAGCCCTTGCCCTGGAAGAGTGCCTGCGCCATCTGCCGTGCCTGGGCATCGCCATCGCCGCTGCTGCTGATCTGCTGCAGGCGCAACCGCAGGGCCGTGGCCCGGTCCAGGAAGCGCTGCAGGCTCAGGTCGCCATTGCCTCCCGATTGCCCCTGGCCGGCCTGGCCGACCAGCCGCAGCACCGGACCGAACGCCACGCCGAGCGGACCGGCCGGATCGGTCCTGGCGACTTCCGGCGTCTCGGTCTTGTTGCCGATCAAGTCCCTGGCCTTGTTCACCAGTGTGTCGGACAGGGAATCCTTGCGGGCACCGGCGCCGCCCTGGTACTCGAGTGACTTCATCAGCGCGATCACCGGCGACTGCCTGGCATCGGCCATCAGCTTGAGCTGGTCGACCGCGGCGGGCAGCGTCGGCGCGGGCTCCCATTGGGCGCTGTTCATGAACCGCTGCCAGTGCTCGGCGTATTCGGCAAAGTACTGCTCGGTCAAGGCGGACTGGAGATCCTTGCCGGAACCTTTGTCGGCCGCTAACGGCGATGGCTTGCCGCCTGCCAGCACCCAGTCGCTGGCGACCTGCTTGCGCTTGGCGGCTTCCTCGATGGCCGCCGCCACGTAGCCCTCATAGGCCTGGCGGGTGAAGACGCCGGGCACGATGGCCGAAGCACGCAGCAGCCCGCGCGGGTCCGTGCCGGCCGTCAGCGAGGCCAGCGTCTGGTCGGGGTACTTGCTGCCGGCACCGTCGAGGATGCCCTGATAAACCGTGTCCTGCGCGTTGCGTTCCCCGATTACCTCCACCAGCGTCTGACGCGCCCCCGCGATCAGCTCCGGGCGGGGCTCGATGCGCCAGGCCGGGTTGGCCTTCAGGTGTTCGGCGTAGAACTTGAACAGCCGCTCGGCCATGTCCTGCTTCTCGCCGGGCGTGATCCGCGCGTCGGTCGGCCAGTGCTGCGCCAGCTGCTGCGCAAGGAACGGAGCGTCCGCGCGCTCGGGTTGGGCGAGCATGAGATAAGCCTTCAGGGTGTTGTGCCCCGCCAGCGCCCACTTGCTGGCTTCCTCGCTGATTCCGCCGGCTTGCAGTTGCGACAGGTCGACCAGCGCGGCTTCCAGGTCCTGAGCCGCAGGCGCGACCAGGATGTCGCGGCTGGCCTTGGCATAAGGTTTCCACAACGCGGCCAGCACATCGGCATCGTGGTTCAGGCCGAAGCGCGTGGACAGCGGTGCGTGGTGCTGGACGCGGTACTCATAGCGTTGGATCTGCTGCTGCAGGGTATCGAGGGCCTTCAGCTGCACGGCGGCATTGGGGGCCGACTGGATGTCCCGCACCGCTTGTTGGGCCATATGGATGTCACGCCCATTCTGCAGACCCGATACCAGCATGCCTGCGATCCACAGGCCAAGGGCGACCAGCGCCAGACCAGCGCTCAGGGTTAGCGGATGCCATCCAGTCCGTCGTCCAGGCTGACGTTGTGCCGCTTGCCCCAGGTATTGCCAGAGCGGCAAGTCGGCGCCTTGGCTGGCAGGCCCATTGGCTTGTATCGGCGCAGCACAGGGGGCAAAGGCGATACCACGGATAGGCAGCCGTCGATGTGCGTCACCTGCCAGAACGGCCAACCAATCAGCCAGCGCCTTGCCCCGACTGTCCAGCCGTTGGGAAAGTTTGCCTAGATAGCGTTCTGCGCCATTCTGGGGCAGTTGCGCCAGACTGCGGTGCGATAGCTGATACCGCAGGTCTTGCAGCGCACCCTCTATTGCAGTAGCGCTGGCTTGCCGAGGCACCTCGCAAGCAATGATTGGCGCATCCCAGGCGGATGGCGAGTTGGTCGGTCCAACTTCCAGCAAATAAATAGGGGCGGACCAGCGCAAAGCCTCAGTGATCCGCGCCAGATGGGTCGCGACGGCCCCTGGCCCATGGTGCTCCCTGGACGGCACTGTCTGCTCTCCCTGTATTAGCACGATCGCTTCGATTGGGCGACGGCGCCGCAGCCTGTACAGTTGCTTGAGCCAGGAAGCGTCCGGCTGACCGTCATTCCTGCACTTGCTCGACAGTAGGACCGCATCCGCGGTCACCAGCCAACCTTGTTCATTGATTTCAGGCACCAGTCGGGCAATGGCGTCGTCGTCGCCTATCAACAGGAGCCAGGGCAGACGGTACCGCCAGCGCAGGCCGTGCCGAAGTTGCAACTCGAAACGCAGCGTGTCAAAGTCATTGCGTGAGTGCTGTGCAGCGGGGGGCGCTGGCAGGCTTGCCTGCGTGGTGCCAGCTAGCTCAGGCTCACGCTGACGTAGCCACATACTCAGCGCGCGCGCCGCATCCCACCAACGGCCCACCCGATCGAATGAAAAAATCACCGCAAGAACAAGGGTGCCGATAGCCAGCAAGGATAGCCAGAGACTCCGTGCGTCTGGAGTCTTGATGCCAAGCCAGTCCCCCCATATCACGATAGCGCCAGCGATCATCAGGGCTAGCACAAGGAGGGAAAGCAAATCTATCCGCAGCTTCTTCATGGCACTTAGACTTCAAATAGCAATCGGCGTCCCGCATGAATTGCGGCAGCAGCAACCATGGGATTCCACCTCGGTCAATCAAATGTCCATATAGGAGGTGTGCTGTGTGGGGACCAGGCGAGGGCTCGGGTGACACCGGCAGACACACAGGTCATCGCTTAACGCCGCTTCCCGCCCGTCAGGCCCCTTCATCGACAGGCGAGGCCCGGCACAAACAATTCTGCCCATCGTCTTGCAGACCGGACACCAAACGGGGTCACCTTCATAGGCCTGCTCTCGCCCAGCCAGAAGATCGCTCCCATCCCCTCCAGCGACAACGCCGCCGGCCGTGGTCAAATCCCCTTTCGTGATGTCGTAACGTCGTGCCATAGATCGCTCCTTGTTTGCCGTACTCCCCGCCGAGCAGCTTGCCGGGGGGAATCTCCAGGTTCAATTGATGCAGTTCGCTTGGACCGGATCTCTTTCTACCCACCGCACAACCGCAACATCAGCGCCGTCAGGTAGACCCGCAAAGACAATTTGACTTTGCATTGAAGCGGACGGCGCCTCAGCGGCGCAGGCAATTGCAAGCCACGGCGCAGCAGTGGCTGCATGCCCAACGGTCTGGTCAAGGTCCGTTGACTGCGTGTTCAGCCCCAGTCGTACTGCAGCCTCGCACAAGACACCAGTCTGCACCGGACCTAGACCGGTCTGCCAACTGGCGGCAATCTCCGCTGCCGTGACTGCTCCCCATGCCAAGGCATGCGGCAAGGCACCGTTCGACTGGTCCAGCGGACCCCGTACCGGGCGAGACACGGTAGCCTCATGCACCACAGCATGCTGGCGCGCCAATTCGCCTGGCATGAGAAGGAGAGCAACGCCAGCTTCTGCCGCGCCAACGGGCGGTGTATCGCTCAGCAACGGATACAAGTGAATGGCGACGATAAGCTTTGCTTCGAGCATGCTGCCGCTAGCAACCTGATCGAGCCAGTTGTCGAGCGTAGCAAGACCGGCAGGCTCGGTTTGTTCCAGGATGCGCATCTTTCGCTGCTGCCGTTCCCGCCAGCATTCGTGCCAGAGCGCCATATATTCATGGCGAGTCAGGCCCCCGGACACCCACAGGCAAACACCAAGATTGATCCTCGAGGGTATCAGTCGGATGCGATTGGCGAGGTCGTCAAGTAGCTGCTCATACAACCACCGTGTCAGCTGGCGATGACGGGCGTCGTCGGCCTCCTTTCCGCCAGGCCGAAGCTTCACGCCAGGTACGGTCAGCCAGCGTGCCTTGACGGGATTGCCATCGCTGGCGATGGGCTCCTGAGTGGCGAGCCTCACGGCGCCGGTCTGAACAGCGGTGGCATTATTTTCCTTTCGGTCCGACGAGAATCGAAAGGCCGTGCCGACTATGGCGAGCGGGCGTGCCGCTATGGCATGGACGCGCTCGTTGTACTTGCGGATCGCCTCATTGCGCATCAGAACATCGAGTCTGCGGCCTTCGCAAATGCTGTACCTGCGCAGTACTATCCACGCAGGAATCCCTACGGGAAAGAGGATAAGGCTGGCCCAGAATTTCCACGTGTGGGTCGACAATTGTCTCGGCCAGAGCAAAACAATTGCCAATGCGACTCCCAGGGCCGTGACGACGAAAAAGGCCATCCAGACCGGTCGCGATGGCGGATCGTCGGGTTCTGGTTCCTCTTTCGGCAGAAGCGAGAAATCAACAGCCATGCCGTGCCCCGATCAGATAGGCCTCTCTCTGGTGAGCCGAAGGAAAGACTTCCTCGCACAGGTAGCGCATGGCTGCCTCGACGGACAGGGCGGGTGGCGCCGCGGAAGAGGGGCGCCAGGTCAGGATAGCGACCGGCGCGACGGCAAGTGCCTGTAGTACGCTGCGGCGTGACAGGTTCTTCATACCGACCCCGGACGCAGGCGAATGGAGTCCACCACGGCATCCCACAATTCCAGCGCCTCTTCATCGCTGGCAAAGGATTCCTTGTTGGTGAGGTAAGCGCTTTCGCCAACCCGCAGGGAAACATTCAGATTGGGCTCTCCCAGAGAACGGGTCTTGCCAGGCGCCTCCCACTTGAAGCCATAGGTTCGCTTGCCATCCTGTGTGCCCGCCACCAGGATCTCATCGGCCTCGATAGGACCCACTGGACGCGCACGGTTGCGCAACTGACTAACCCCCGCGACCGCTCCCAGCAATCCGGCCAGAACGCCGCCAGCACGGTCGCGCAGTCCGGGCTCTACTCTGTATTGGGCGTACGACGTGATTCTGAAGGAAACATCAGGCCTGCCCGCCAGCTTGATTTGCATGCTCCAGCTTTCGAGGTTCATCTTCTTGTTGGCCAAGATTGTGTCGTCGACTACGTAGCCAACCCCTGACGGGGACTCTCCCAAAGGAATTTCGCGCCATTCTTGCGATAGCTCCTGGCATACTCTAAGCGCCGATTCCCGAAGCTCTGGCGACACATCTCCCGCGTACTTCAAAAACCTTGACCCCAATTGGAAGTAGGTATCAAAACGGTACATACTTTCTGAGTACGGCGCAGTCCATGAAATCAGTGTTAGCGAACCATTAGCATGAGCCACGCGTTCAATAAACATGCTTCCCCGCGTATCGTGCCTGGCCCCACGCAAGGATCGCTCTTGTTCAGCAACCATCTCATCGAAGCGTTCTCGAGTCCGGATGGCCGGTAACGGCTCTATTGGAACGTCGTTGAACTTGTATCCTTCGATCGTTCTGGCATCCGCAGGCAGATCAACCAGATGCCGACCAATAGCGCGTGTTTTCCATCCTTCTTTCATGCTGACTCCTTCTTCCTGTGCCAATTGGCCTGTTTGGCGATCTTGATGATGGCGTACATCGTGGCGTAGAGCGCACGCTCGTCCTCATAGCTATCCTGGTGTTCATAGCCGAACGCTTCGTTGCGCTGACCAGGATTGCCTTGCCCATGCGCAAAGCACATTTCAATACCTGCTTTACCTGGCGCCGCACCGGAGTAGCTGGGTACCGTGCCGTCACCCGGGCAATCGGGGTCGCCGATCGTCAGGTGAATCCCACCCGATGTCCGCAGTGTCCCGTTGCCATCATCGGCAACTATGTCAAGCTTGCCTGGGCTGATCGATCCAATTCCCCGTCCTTCCCAGACGACCTCGCCCCAAGAGTTCCGGTCCTTATCCGCCAACAGCCCTGTCCCCAACAGCCCGCCTGCGGGTCCTTCAGGATCGCGCAATCCTTGCGCACCATAGTGGGCGTACGTTGGGGTCTTATATTGGCCCTCAATACTGGTGTGAAACTTACGAACGCTATCGATCACCACTTTCAGTGCACCACGTGGCGTCTTGCGGCTTGATAAATCATCGTCAGTTGAAGGTGTATCCGAGGCATTTTTCCCAGGATTCGTCAGCCTTAGATTTGCATCCGGCACCAAGCCATACCACTCGGGCGAGAGATAGATTTCGCTGTAAGGATCATTGTTGCGAGGCAGGGCGTCCATTATTTCCACGCCCCTCCTCTTGTCACGCACCCGCAACCAAGGTTTCCCATCGTTGTAGTCAGCCGTTGGCAACAACTCCAGTCCGCCCGGCGCGTGCGAGAGAATGGCGACCACATCCGCAGCATTGCGCCCGAGGACCAGCTGTGCCATGCCTTCGAAGCCCGCGCGCATGCGTTTATAGGTGGCCGGCGCACCCGTGGCCGGCTGGACGCCATGCGAGACACCCATCACCTTGTCGCACTGGTGGATCTCGGTCAGTGCCCGACTGACCATCCCGCCCATGGAGTGGGTGACCACAATCACCTTCTCCGCCAACGCACGAAGCGGCTTCCTGCGCCGGATGCTGCATTGATCGTTGCCTTCGCCATCAGGCGTATCCTTGACGATCACCGTCTTGCCCTCGTTGTAGTAGGGCAGGATCGTTTTCTCGATCAGGTCCTTGATGGCCGCGCCGGAGTCCCGGTTGCTCTCCAGCCAGTTGTAGCCGCCCGCCCAGACATCGAATTGATAATTGGCAGCATGGAGGATCTCCTCGCGGGTCAGCGCATCGCCAGCTTCGGCTCCCCATTTAGTGGGCGTATCCTCCCCAAACTCCTCTGCCCAGTTCTTCAGGTTGGCCTTGCAACGTTCGAAGTCATACTCAGCCAGCGAGTTCAGGGAATGTTGCAACTTGCCCATGAAGGGATGGTAAGAGGAACGCATCAATGCGCCCCAACCGCGGGCGACCAGCACATTCTTCGGTAAGCCGCTCTTACCCGCATCGATGGGTCCGCTTGGATCGACTTCGACCGTGCTCGTCACCAGGTCGGCAGCTCGGTCTTTCGTATTCTTGAATACGTAGCTAAACAGCTGGCAAATGAGGTCTGCCGCTCCCCGCAGGTCTAAGTTGGGCGGTTGCCACGCGATATCCTTCCCCTCTTTCTTCCGGAGATTGGTTCCCATGATGCCGGGTAGAAACAGAACAGGAATCACGTAGGGCTTCGCCAGAACAATCTTCTCGCGCTGATCCTCCGTCGGTGTGAGAACCGTCTGGACATATTGATCTCCGTCCTTTTCGACGACGCTGTGGTAGAGAACGCGGCTGGTTTCGGCCATGGCATGGTTTGGAAGTGAGGTGTTTCGCGTTAATCCAGCAGCCTGATCGTGAAGGGCTCGACAAACAGACTCTTCTGCGGCGGAATCTTTCCTGCCGAATCCGTAGTCATCTTGAGCCGGGTACCATCTCCGCGCAGGATCTCGACACGTGCATGGGGAAGCGGCTCTCCGGTTGAAGGATTGCGTATCACGTAGGCGTCATTGAAGTTCGCGTGCTTCCATGTGTTCATCTCTTGTGCCAGGGAGCTTGGGCCCTGGCGCGCGAATGACGCGGACTTGATCGTTCGATCACCGCGGGTTCCGTCCTCGATACCCGTCGACGACATGCGAAGATATGAACCACCGCACTTGAACAGCAGCTCAGCCTTGGCTTCGATGACAACGCGCCCGTTTGCACTGCTGATTGTCATGTTCTTGTCAGCCAGCAACCGCATTTCATCGCACTGGGCCTGAATGTCGACCGGCCCTCTTGCGGCAAAGAGCTTGATGCCGAGTTTCTGGGCGAACATGGATACCAGATCGCCTGCCGCGACCGTGAATCGTTTAAGCACGCTGAAATCGGCATGCCCACGAGACGTGGCGATCAAGTTCTCAGCCGCGCTCAGTTGCAGGTCGGAGCCGGATGCGAGTGCCATGCCGGCAGGGGCGCTGACGAGTATCCCAGCCTTCTTGAGCCCGATCAGGGTATCGTTAAGCAGCGTCCGCTGCCTGTCGTAGTCCGCTGCGATCGCTTGCGCCGCCTTGGCGGCCGAAGCCAACGATCCGCTTTGCTGGAGCGCTTGCTCCAACAGGCTTTGCGCGGCCTGCATGTCGAGTTGCTGGCCGCTTGCATTCGGCTGATCATCCGCCGAAATGAGGATGCCCTTGCCGCCACGCATCGCGCCATGGCCGGACGTCCGCAACTCGAACCCCTCACCACGCTTCTGCCTCTTGCTATCGACGAGGTAACCCAGGTTAAGCTGGGTCTTGCCGCCGTAGTCGGTGGACAGCTTGATACCTTCCTGCCCCTCCCAGTCCTCCATGCGCAGCTTGTTGTTTGCCTGCGTGCGGATCACGTTCCGCGAGATCCAGCGGTCCTGGCTGGTGATATGGTCGGTTTGCTGGCTGTTGTGGTGGGCGTGCGCGATATACGGCTTGTTCGGATTGCCGTCGGTGAAGGCAATCGCCACCTCGGTGCCATCGAGCAGCGGGAAGTGGAAGCCGGTCTGCAGGCCGCCCGCGAACGGCTTG
>Ga0102589_1000896_pt2 | contig 44268 bp, 50 predicted proteins | sample AraplaMF_Col_mLB_FD_76858 | JGI IMG/M metagenome (GOLD analysis project Ga0102589, IMG submission 76858) | Arabidopsis root microbial communities from the University of North Carolina, USA - plate scrape MF_Col_mLB | ecosystem: Host-associated > Plants > Roots > Endosphere | place: USA...
ACCATCTCATCAATTGTTTCTACAAAAATGAAAATAGCATCATGATCTTTAGATAACTTAATTGCTTGTTCAGTAAAAAGGGCATAATCGTTTGGTTGATTAATCACTGCCATATTACTATATTTACTAAGGTTCAATTTATCGATAACTGACATAGTAGACTCCTTTTTTATTCATTGTTACTTTTATCGTACCTATATTACCATAAAAGAAAATGACCTTGCTGTGCAAACCAAACCATTTATTTAATTCGTTTTTCAAATAAATAGTTTGGTTTTTCATTTATTTACCATGACGCTTTTACATTAAGGATCATACTATTTCTATTTTGAATGCAAAGGTAAGGTTTACATTTCAATGTTAAATATATCATGTAAGAGCTTCCTATAGTGATTCTCTGTAATTACACTTTTCCTTTTTTGGCCATTCATTACTTGAGTCAAACTATCTTTCGTCAAAGAGACATATCCAGAATGCGTAAGTTTTACTGCAATCGGCCCTTTATTAAAACTAGAATTCTCATCTTCTATGACTTTTCTTTGAACTTCATTTAAAGTTGTTTCATCAATAGGATCCGTACGAAAAGCATGACATACTTTCCATTCTATCTTTTCATGTGGGTCATGCCACGAATGAGTGTCTCGTCTTTCTAAAATATAAGTTCCTTTATCTGTATCTTTTCTCCTAACACGATATTCGCCATTTTTTGAAGTAACAATCTCACCAGTAAACGGTACAAGTGTGAGAGGTACAAGTGAAGCAATTCCTACATCAGCTAAATACGATACTGAATCATAATTTAAAATGATTGTAATATGGCCTTCTTCAAGAGCCCATACATTTAAATCACTTTTATAAACTGTGCCTAATGCCAACTTCACATCGAATCCACAATCTTTTAATAAGTAATATAGAATAGAATTCATTTCATAGCAAAGCCCACCTCGTGAACTCATTAGTATTTTCTTTTGTAAATTCTCTTTAGAAATTTCTTTCGTATTACCTGTTACGATATCTAAATTCTCAAACGGAATTTCATACGCAATTGCGCTAATTATTTTGTTCAAGTCCTCAAATCTCACAATCTGTTGTTTCTTTAGGTTTAACCTTGCAAAAAACTGATCTTGTAACTCTGTCATATAAAGCACCCCTTCAATATTTAGAGTGAATGTATTATATGCTAATTTTAAAAGCTATGAAGAGCATCAACAATGTTCATTTACAATAACTGTACCGGTACAAAATTCCTGATTTTTAATAAAAAGAAGTAGATACCGATGTTTGAAACACCAGCATCTACTTCTTTTTCATTTTATTTTAATGTGTTTTGAACAACAAGGTCCAGAAATATTGATTCCATAACCATAAAGGTGTATGAATATCACTTGGAGTAAACACACTTCCTATTAACACTTAATCCCACGCTACAGCCACAACTTGACTGCTATCAATTGTAGATAATTCTCTACTTATACATAGATAACAATTACAAACTTATGTAATCAACTCTTCATATAACAATGTAAAGAATTACCCTTTTCATTCATTTTTCATGCGTATCTATGTACATTTTTTTATTTATTAGTTATATTATGGTTATTGAATGATTACGAAAATAAATCTATCGCTTATAAAAACGTTTGTATTTTTTATATCCATAACAACACTACAAAATGTATGAAAATCCATTTGTCAAATGAATTCTACACGGAAGGAGGCTTGTAGTTCGTTCATCAGGATATAAAAAAACAGTTTTCTTTTTAGATAACTGCTAAAAAATACAGGAGGCGACACGATGTTTCGTACGATTTCAAACTTTATGAGAGTAGCTGAGATAAGAAGGAAAATCTTTTTTACACTTGCGATGTTAATTGTTTTTCGAATTGGCACGTTTATACCAGTTCCTCATACTAACGCAGAGGTATTAAAAGTACAAGATCAAGCCAATGTTTTAGGTATGCTTAATGTATTTGGCGGAGGAGCCTTACAACACTTCTCAATCTTTGCTGTAGGTATCACACCATATATTACAGCCTCCATTATTGTACAGTTGTTACAGATGGATGTTGTACCTAAATTTACAGAGTGGGCAAAGCAAGGGGAAATGGGCCGTAAAAAATCAGCTCAGTTTACCCGATACTTTACAATCATTCTCGCATTTATTCAAGCCATTGGAATGTCTATTGGCTTTAACAATATAGCAGGCGGGCAACTAATTTCTAATCCAGGATGGACTACGTATTTATTTATCGCTACAGTGCTAACTGCCGGTACTGCATTTTTACTTTGGTTAGGTGAACAAATTACTGCAAACGGCGTAGGTAACGGAATTTCAATGCTTATCTTTGCAGGACTTGTTGCAGCGATTCCAAATGTCGTAAATCAAATTTATTTACAACAATTTCAAAATGCTGGAGATCAACTCTTTATGCATATTGTAAAAGTAGTATTGATTGGACTCATTATTTTAGCGATCGTTGTTGGTGTTATTTACATCCAACAGGCAATTCGTAAAATACCTATTCAATATGCAAAAGCTGTTTCAGGGAATAATCAATATCAAGGGGCAAAAAATACACATTTACCGCTTAAAGTAAACAGTGCGGGTGTAATTCCTGTTATTTTTGCTTCTGCATTTCTAATGACACCACGGACCATTGCGCAGTTATTCCCTAACTCTGATATATCTAAATGGTTAAGTACAAATCTGGACTTTACACATCCAGTTGGAATGATCCTTTACGTTGGACTCATTATTGCTTTCACATACTTCTATGCATTTGTTCAAGTAAATCCTGAACAAATGGCCGAAAACTTGAAAAAGCAAAATGGCTACGTTCCAGGTATTCGACCAGGGAAATCGACAGAGAAATATGTAACAAAAATTTTGTATCGCTTAACGTTTATTGGTGCAATTTTCTTAGGTGCTATTTCAATTTTACCAATTGTATTTACGAAAGTGGCTACTTTACCACCTTCTGCTCAAATTGGTGGTACAAGTTTACTCATCATTGTAGGGGTAGCGTTAGAAACAATGAAAACACTAGAAAGCCAGCTTGTGAAGCGTCACTATAAAGGGTTTATAAAGAAAGTAAACTAATATTTTTACATACAAATTAGGCATAATGAAACCCTCTCGTTTTCTATATGAGAGGGTTTTTATTTATGTAACTTTGAAAAACAACAGTATACATATAAAAAAACATTTAATTACATATCAATTCCATTGTCATAAACACACTATTTTATTCTTCTATTTCACAACTGAAATACAATCATGTTACATTTCTTTTTTCAATAATCTCCCCTGTTTAAAGTACACTCCAAGTGTAGAGCGATTTGCTAAAAATACACCAATCAAGATGAGACACGCTCCGATTCCCATTACTGGATTAATTGGTTCTCCTAAAAATACGTATCCTGTAATAACAGCAATTGATGGAGATACATACAGCCAAGTTGATGGGAATACTGGATTGGTCTTTGACAAGAGCCAATAATATAAACCATGCCCACCAATTGACCCTACAAAGATAAGATATAGAATAGGCCATTGAACACTCCAAGATGTTAATATATCGAGATTTGGCTGTTCTATAAAAATAGAACTAATCAGAAGAAAAAGTCCACCGTAAAACATTTGGATTCCGTTAATGAGAAACGGCGATACTTTTGGCAGATCTGAAAGTATTTCTTTTGAATGGATGGAACCTATGCCATAAAATAATTCGCCGACTAATATGACAAGGCAAGCGATACTCCATATAAAAGTGAGTTGTTGGTGCATCCCTGGTAAGGAGATACAAACAACTCCAATAAGCGCTATGATTAGAGCGAGAAATTGCTCCCGTTGTAGTTTTGTTTTATTTCTCTTCGATTGTAATAACAAAATCATCATTGGCCCTGTTGCAGAAAGAACAGCTGCTAAACCCGAAGAAATATACTGTTCAGCCCAATATAATGTTGCAAATGTCATAAAGGTTAAACAAAAACCAGCATATATAATTCGTTTTGAAAGTAGATATGGTATAATACCTTTCCGTTTTAAGGTAAATATGATGATTAGAATAACACCCGCTAAAAAGAAACGGATTCCCGCCGAGAATAATGGTGGTGCCCCCGCTTCAATCCCAATTTTTATCGTTAAAAATGTTGTGCCGAAAATCATACAAATTAAAATATAATTAAAAATGACCATTATGTTTCCTCCTTTTGATTTTTAAGATGAGTATAGAGGAAACAGTGTATAACAGTATATCAACGTATATAACAGTTGGATAAATCTATAGTTGCTCCTACATATGTTTTTAGATTTAATTAAATTAAAAAGAAACTCAGGTGAGATCATGAAAATTGTACTACGCAAAGAGTCTAATATACCATTCTATCAACAAATTTATATGCAAGTTGTTGAGCGGATTCAAAGTGGAATGTTATTACATGGTGATTCCTTACCTTCTTTACGTACTATAGCAGATGATTTGAAAATAAGTATATTAACCGTTCGTAAAGCCTATAAACAGCTGGAAACAAAAGGTTATGTACAAATTAAACAAGGAAAAGGTGTGTATATACATAAACATGAACATCGGAAGCATCAGCCTACGCCGTATGATTGGCAACATACGAAATCAATCAATGTCATGCGATCTCAATATGTAATGAATCAACATAGGAAATATTATGATTTTTCACAGGCCATTCTTTATCCTCGTCTTTTACCTAATCCATTTCTTTCGGATGAAATGCAAAAAATAATAGACAAAGATCAAATGATATTAGCAACTTATGGACCAGTTCAAGGAGATGAAGAGCTTCGAATAGAAATTGCAAGATACTTAAAAGATTATCAAAGACTAGCTGTAGATCCTTCTAATTTATTAATTACAAGTGGCGCCCAGCAAGGAATTGATTTAATCGCTCAAACATTGTTACAACCAGGTGATACAGTTATAATAGAGAGCCCGTGCTACGGTGCAGCAATTGATGTATTTATAAACAAAGGGGTTAAAATCATACCAATTGAGCTTGATGAACAAGGAATTCGCTCTGATTTAATCGATGAAGTTTGTCAAAAACAGAGACCCGTTTTAGTATATGTAAATCCTACTTTTCAAAACCCTACAGGTACTATAATGAGTAGCCAAAGGAGAAATGAACTTGTAGAACTAGCAGAACTGTATCATTTTTTTATAATTGAAGATGATTCTTTTGGGGAAATATATTTTGATGAAGTTATAATTCCACCTCCACTTAAAACCTTTGATACAAATGGTCACGTTATATATTTAAAAGGATTCAGTAAAACATTAGCGCCAGGCCTTCGTATTGCAGCATTAGCTGTAGAAGGACCTATTTTTGAATGGTTATATGCTGTGAAAGCTTCGATGGATATAGGAAGTCCGTTACTAACACAAAAGGCACTTCTTCCATTTTTACGAGCAGAAAGAATGAAAAATCATTTAGAAAAATTACGCACCGCATTACAACTAAGACGCGATACAACACTAGAAATATTAACTTCTCTAACAGGGGAAATTCATTTTCAAAAACCTCTAGGTGGTTTTAATTTATGGATTACACTTCCAGATTCAATCAATGCTTTTATGTTACTTAAAAAAGCGAATGAAGCGAACGTTTCTTTTCTACCAGGAACGGCTTGTTTTTTGAATCATGAATCAAAATATAACTATTTACGAATTAGTTATTCTATGTTAAATGAAAAAGACATGTTGATTGGATTAAAAAGATTTCATAACGTATTGCTAAACTCCCTAAAACAACAAAAAACAGTTAATATATCTCCATATTAACTATTTTTTCAGGTTGTATTGGTGCAATATCTTTTCTAACATTTCGCAAGTAACTGGTTGTGCTCCAGCTGTTAGTTGATAACCAACGCGACCGTTCGGTTCTGCCGTTGCTTGTTGTAATGTTTTAATATCATGAATTCCTTGTTCTCTTAAATACATCAGCAGTTGCTGTTCTGTCATTTTCGTACGTCTCAAATTATTTTTTAAAATTTCTCCATTTTCAATAATAACAATGCTATTACCATTTAAAAATTGTTCCATCCCTCTTGATTTCATTTCTACATAATGAATAATAAATAAAACACCTGAAAATATACAAGCAGCAAGGATAGACGGTCCTACTTTTCTACTTAGCACTGGTTCTACAATAATACGCCCAATAGAGACAACGATAATAATTTCAGCTCTTGTCATCTGATTAATTGATTTACTTCCGGTTAATTTTAAAGCGAGGATACCCGTAACAATTAAAATTATGCTTTCAAAAAAAATATTCATCAACAATCCATTCCTTTAATGCTAATTTATGAATAACATTACCATTAATTAAATTCTCTATTGTTCACACAGTTCCTAAAAACTAAAAACAAGTATATACTAGCCCTATCTAGTATGTACTTGTTTTTAGTTATCCTAGTCAATCCTTATTTCTCCTCATCCTTCAACTAGATTTTTTTCAAATCTCACCAAAAGTTTTCAATTTGCGCCTTCTCTCGCTCTACTGCACAAAACAAAAGAAGCGGATGTTCTCTTTTTATTTGGTACAATTCCCAAGAATGACATAGGGGATTTTTCTCTTTTTTCATTTAAATAATTTTGTGAACGATGAATATATATTTATAATCCAAGTAATAAGAGACTGAAATGTATATGTATTCTTATCAATAATCACACTTGTTAGACTACCTATAACAGCACTCCCGATTATGTCAAATGGATAATGATGTCCTACCCAAATACGTGAAAAACCTGTCAAAACTGCTAATAACCACATAATAGAGCCAATTAAACGTTCACGAAGTAAAACGGAAGTCGCTACAGCAAAAGCTAAGGCAGTATGTTTACTTGGAAATGAGGAATTACTCTTTGATGGGATAAGCAAACGAATTCGATGGAAAATAAAAGGACGAGGTTTAAAATAAAAAAGTTGGATGATACGGTTTATAAATAAAGTAACTCCTGCTGAAATTCCTGCATACAAAATAATTTTTTTGTAGAAATTGTTTCTAAACCACATAAATATTAATATGAAAAGGTATAGATAACGCGTCTTCTGTGAAAGAAAAACCATTATCGCATCCATAGTAGTTCCTCGTCCAGCAAGACGATTTATAACCTTAAACAGCATATAATTCATTATAAATGTTCTCCTTTATTTCTGAAATGATATATAAAGTCCATTAACTAATAAAAAATGGAAAACAGTTTATGACTGAATTGCCTAGGTGGCAATTGTTCACCAATGAATTTAAAATGGTCCCCACAAACTATAAACCATCCCTCCAACAATGAACACTAAACCTAGAAATAACACTATAAAAGCGAGAATTGATTTTTTATTATCTTCCATGAACTTTACCTCCTTAAAAATTATTGGTTCTATATAAATTTCCCCACAACAAAAACCTTTAGTCATAATTATGGCTAAAGGTTTTTGTCATCATACTTATAAGGAATAAAAATATGGAATTATAACCTGTAAGAACAGACTATATACAGTTAAGAAAGATTAAAACCTTTTTATTTGCCCTCGAATTTCTCCGTTTGGGTGGTTTTCCGTATGAGCGTTTACATACGAATTGCCGATTTCCATCTTTCTTGCTAGTTCTAACAAGGACATACCTTGTAAAGGACCAGTAAGGTCACTTTCTACAATTATTCCCGTTACCACTCCTCTATTGACACTAATACCACGCGTTACTGGTCCAAAAAGAAATGCGACAACCTGACCATTTTCGCCTCGCATCCCTAGATGAATGTGAGCAGCAGTCAATATTTCTATATCATTAAGCACCAATTTAAATCGAAGTCCTGTAAAATCATTATTAAATCTAAATAGTACTAAACCGCAAGCATCTGTTTTTACAAGAGGCACTTCTTCCCACCCTGTTAATCTAGTTAAAAAACATTTAGACAAAGTATAGTTCACTTCCCTATTCATTAAATAATGTATTTTATTCATTTGATAGAAAACAGCTTGCACGTTTTTACTATAAATAGATTTATCGCTTTTAGATGCACAACGATAAATACATTTTCTTGGGTTAATGGAATCTTATCAATGTTTTTTCTTAATGCATTTATCAAAATAGTACGAAATATTAATAAAAAAGAGTCCATCTCAATTCCACAAATCTATGCATTTTTTTGTTCAATGATGTCTTTGGTTCATACGATACATTTCTCTTCCGCTCAAATTCGCTTTATGCTAAGCTGCACTTTTACAAAAATAAATCATATAGTGACTTTAACAATCCCTAATCTAATAAAGTAGGTGAAGACTATGCCCTCTGTTGTCGGAAATCTTGTTGTTCAAAATAGTAACGGTTCTTTTAACTTAGGTGATTTCTATAATGTTTCTCCGAAAGAGAATACAAAAGCCTATAATGGTTCAGGATCATCTAATGTTGCTTTTGTAACTAATACCTTTAACGGTGTGAGTGCAACGAATACATTTGATTCTGATGTTGCAGATCAAAATCAAGTTGGAACAGCTTAATTTTATTAAGAGTAATAAAATCAGTTTTATAAATTGTACACAGCACCAATTAGAATTGTTGAAAAATATATCCCATTCTGAGTCATATACGTAGGATAATAATATTGTACAGACGGATAGTCAAAATGCATATCTTGCATCTGCATTGTTTGTACCTGCGCTTGTAATGCCTGCTGAACAGATTGAAGTGTACCTTGTGCTGAAGTATATGTTACAGCAGGAACTCGAATTTCATTATTAAAATATGGAACATTCATATTCATTCAACTCCCTCTTATATAATCATCCACACACTGTTTTATATATTATGGATATGAGTTTTAAAAAGTTCTAAAGCGTAACAATATTTAACAGCCTTTTGTCCACCGTTAGAAGGAATGAAGGTGCAGCAAAAATATTTATAAAAACGAAAATGAAGACTAAGAACCGATATATACATGGTTCTTAGTCTTCATTTCATTTTATACAATACTCATTGTCCTTTTAAAACATTCTCTTCAAAATATTTTCCCCAATCAGGTTGTCTTCCATCAATATCTTTAAATCCATATTCTCTCGCTAATCCCCAAGAACTAAGGGATTTTCCTGTTTTATTATGAACGTTCGAATCACTTGCTAAAGCAGCGATTGCTCTACCAATAAAGAAAGGTGTTTCAGATGCGATAAAGTGTGGATCTTTCTTTGCACCTTCTTGCCAATTTTCTTCTGTTACACCAAATAAATCTAACATTTCTTCCGAACGGAGAAATCCAGGGCTTACCGCAACAGCAGTAATATGATGTTCCTCTAAATCTTTCGCCATTGCTTCTGCCAAATGGATGGTTGAGATTTTTGCTAAGCTATAATATAGGTTACCACGGTACTGATAATCGACACCATCTGTAATTTCAATTACAAGTCCCTTCTTATTGTTCACCATTAGGGGGGTACCATAGTAACTTGTCATCATGTGTGAATGGACAGCACGTTGTTGCATAAGTAATCCATTATGTAAGTCATGTTCCCAAAATGGTTTTCCCCATTCAGTAAGCGGATCTCCGCCCCAAACATCATTTACTAAAATATCAAGTTTGCCGTTTTGTTCATCTTGAATTTTTGTAAATAATGCTTTAATATCCTCTTCCACTGTGTGATCTACACGTACGGAAATCCCCTTTCCTCCTTGTTTTGTAACAAGCTCTGCTGTTTCTTCAATCGTTTCTGTTCTTCCCATTGATGATAAATTACCCTTTGTACTTCTTCCTGTTACATACACAGTTGCTCCTGCTTCACCAAGCATCATTGCAATACCTCTTCCAGCACCACGCGTCGCACCAGCTACAACTGCGACTTTTCCTTGTAATGGTTTCATATACAATTCTCCTTAATGTTTATTTTCCAGTCTAATTAATTTAGGTACATGCCCTCTATCATACTTTTTTGTATATATTTCCTCATCCGGAGTAACAAATTGTAGCGTAATCTTACCACAAACACCAGTGTAAAATTCGAACTCACCTTGTGAATTTGAAATAGCAAGTTCTTTATTTACGATTGAGTCTGCATAAACTTTAACATTCGATATAGAAAGGTTGTTGCCATCTACAATAACTGACTTTATATGAATAGCAACCCCTTTACAATTTTCACTTCCTTTATTATACATAACCATTACTATCACTCCGGTTCCTACGACAATACATATCAACAAGGCTATTATGTTTTTCTTCATAATAAACCTCCTATATGAAGTGTTAGTCTTTCTTAAAATGGAAATCTACACGATTTACTTGTTTCATTTCCTCGATTACTCTATGAATTCCTATCCTAATTTTATCTTCTTTCATATTTGATACATTCAGTTTTAAAAGTTTTTCTTTACGGAAAGAAGACAAATAATTTTTATCAACAGTCTCTATAAATATTTGATTTTGCCCTAAGTTTTTAATAAGCGTTTCCGTGACAATACTTTTATGTAATGATAAGCACGTATGTATTCCTATTTTGCTTTCTGTTTTACAAAACAGATGTTGATTTTCTTTATAAGCTTCTTCTAATGCTCCAGATAACGCCTTAGATCTAGCGTAATATGACAATTGGATTTTTTGTTTGTGTCGTTCAAACATCCCGCTTTTTATGTAAATTTCTAAAGCAGCTTGGGAAATCATTGAACTATCAATATCTAATAGCTTTTTATATTTATGAAACGCTTCTGCAATAGAAGCAGGAATAACTGCCACACCTACACGTAATCCAGGGAAAATAATCTTCGAATAACTTTTTAGATAGATTACATGTGAAGAATTATCGTAACTATATAGTGGATCTACCTTTGGGTTTTGTTCTAAATCTGCTAAATAATCATCTTCTACTATAAATACATTGTATTTCTTTGCGAGAGAAATAATCTTTTCTTTTTCCTTCTTAGAATATGAAGTGCCGAGTGGATGATGAAATCTTGGGATGGTATAAAAGAATTTTATCTTTCCCGTTCGAAATATCTTTTCTAACTCAAATAAATCAATACCTTTAGCAGTGCGTTTTATTCCGATTACAGGAGTACGATTTGTTTCTAGATATTCAATAAATAAGTGATAACTCGGTTGCTCAATAAGTATCGTTTCATTTTGATTTGGAAAGGGTATTGAAGTTAATATAACTAGAGCTTGCTGAACTCCTGAGGTGATAAAGATATTTTCTTCTTTTGCGAAAACTTGATAGTTCGCTAGTTGTTTTTGCACAATTGAAATTAAAGATGGCAGCCCTTTAGGTGTACCATATATAAACAAATCATTCTTATACGTATCAATTGCCTTATTAATACAATGTTGAAAATCTAAGTAAGGAAATACATCAGGATCTGGAGCTGAAGATGCAAAATCAAAATTCTCTGTTTCATCTTCTTCATAATTCCCCATTTTTTTCACCACATAATATCCACTTTGAGGTACGGAATAAATAATATGGCGCTTCTCTAATTCATGAAGCGCACGTATAATGGTTGCTTTGTTGCACTCAAATTGTGATACGAGTGAACGTATAGACGGTAATTTCCTACCTTCTTTTATCTCTCCTTTTTGAATCATGCTTTCTAAATCATTTAATACATTTAAATATTTATACATGATTACACCTCAACGTCTATTTTGTACCGGTACAGTTTGTATTTGTTCACATTATAGCACCGATTCAGAAAGATTACCATGTACATATACTGGCCAGTAGTAAATCAATTATATGAGGTGAAATTATGAAAAACACAACTAAAGCATATACAGCCGCATTAGTATATGCCTTTATTATCGGATTTTCATTTATGTTTGTGAAATTAGCATTAACGGTTACAACTCCTCTCGATACACTTGCACACCGTTTTACAGTTGCTTTTTTAATAGCAACTATTCCTATCATTTTTGGTTTTGTAAAATTAAATATTTCATTTAAAAACATACTTTCACTTTTACCACTAGCAATCTTTTACCCAGCATTATTCTTTGCGTTCCAGGCTTTCGGCTTAGTATATACAAGCTCGTCTGAAGCTGGGATTATCCAAGCTGTCATTCCGATATTCACAATGATTTTCGCTTCTTACTTTTTAAAAGAATTTACAAATGCATGGCAAAAAATATCTGTACTCATTTCTGTAATTGGTGTTATTTATATATTTGTTATGAATGGCACAGGAACTCATGAGACTAGTTTTATAGGAGTTGCTTTTATTCTGCTATCAGCGTTATCATCTGCTTGCTACAATGTTTTAGCACGAAAAATGACAAAGAAATTTAAGTTAATAGACTTAACATATATGATGACAATGATTGGGTTTCTTAGTTTCAATTTAATCGCTATCATTGAACATATGAATGAAGGTACTGTAAATATATACTTTAAACCATTTACAAACGGAACATTTCTTATATCTATTTTATATTTAGGATTATTGTCTTCTTTGCTAACAGCATTTTTATTAAATTATTCATTGTCTTATATGGAAGCAGCTAAAATGAGTGTCTTTAGTAATCTATCTACACTTATTACAATTAGTGCAGGAGTATTATTCTTACACGAACAAATTGCATACTATCATATCGTTGGGGCCATAATGATTGTTCTTGGTATAGTAGGTACAAACTTCCTAGGTAAAAAAGGAATTCATATAAAAGAAAAGAATACCTCTATTAGTAAATAAAAAGTGAGGGATTTTTCATGCAGCAGGTAATGCCTATTAATATTAGTAATATAGCTGAACTAACAAAAGAATTGGATACATTATTAAACGTATCAATATCTTCTAATCAAGAACTTGAGAATTGGTTAATACAACAATCACAGACTTTAAATTCTATCAATGAGCAACTCATGCAACATTATATTGCTTTTCAACGAAATACAAATGATATAAAGGTAAAAGAAGCTTTTGACTTTGATCAAAAAAATGTACAGCCTACATTAAAACGTTATAAAAGTCTACTAGATCAAAAATATTATGAATCACCCTATCGCTTCCAGTTAGATCCCTCTCAGTTTGGATTCTTAGATACAAAAATCCAAAACATTCGAAGCCTCTTTAACGAAGAAAATATTAGTTTAGAGGTTACTGAAGATGAGTTAATAACAAGATATTTTGAAATCACTGGTAATCTCTCTTCTATGTGGGGCGGTGAAGAGGTAAACCTTTCTGAATTAAGAATATATCTACAAGATTCTGATCGAAACATTCGTCAAAAAGCGATGACTGCTATCTCTGAAAAGTTTTTATCCGTAGAGAATGAAATTCAAGAAATCTTAAATCAGTTAATTGTGCTTCGAACAAAAAAAGCTAGGAACGTTGGTTTAATGAATTATCGTGACTACATGTTTAAAAAATACGAGCGTTTTGATTATACGGCCGAACAATGCAATAAATTCGCTGAATCTATTCGTAAATACGTTGTGCCGCTTCAAGAAAAAATGCATAAAGAATTACAGGAAAAGCTTGGGGTAGATACGTTACGTCCGTGGGATATACATGCTGTACCTGCAGATCATAAACCTTTACACCCTGTAAAAAATGAAAATGAATTAATAGAAAAAAGCAAAACACTTTTCGCAGAGATTGATTCAAGTTTTTCAGCTCTTCTAGAAAAAATGCATAACCATCTAGATTTGGAAAGCAGAAAAGGGAAAGCACCTGGTGGATTCTGTGAATATTTGCCCGCATCTAAGTTATCATTTATTTTTATGAATTTAACAAAAACACAAGATGATGTTGTTGTTTTCTTACATGAGATGGGTCACTGTATTCATCATGATTTAATGAAAGATATTTCGATACATCAATATCAACATTTACCAATGGAGACTGCTGAATTAGCAAGTATGACAATGGAACTATTTACAATGAACAACTGGGATGTTTTTTATAATAATCAAGAAGATTTTAAACAAGCTAAGCGAGAACAATTAACACAAATTATAGAGTATTTACCAATTACACTGATTATTGATCAATTTCAACACTGGTTGTATGAGAATCCAACTCATACTGTCGAAGAAAGAAATGCTAAGTTTTTAGAACTTTCTTCTCTATATAATTCAAGCATCGTAAATACAGATGGCTATAAAAATTGGATCGTCGCACAATGGTTATCTGTTCTGCATATTTTTGAAGTACCCTTCTATTATATTGAATACGCAATTGCACAAATTGGTGCTTTACAAATGTATAAACAATATAAAGAAAACCCTCAGCAAGCATTGCAAAACTATAAAAAAGCATTATCTTTAGGTAGTTCTAAGTCTGTAAAAACAGTATATGAAGCAGCAGGAATTCGATTTGACTTTTCTGGTGAAACAATTAAGGATTTGATGTGTTTTGTTGAAGAGGAATTAGCGTTATTAGAAAAAATATGAGTAATCAAGCCTACGTGTTACTTAATTTAACCTTTACTAAAAGATTCTATTTTGAAATTATATTTTTCAAAATAGAGTCTTAGTTTATCATTATTAGTTTACATAATAATATTATATTTTTCGAGATGATGACTTACAAGCAAAACACCAACTGGTTGGTATTTATATGATAATTTAAAGGAATCAATAACTATTCGATCCTTTCAGACATTTGCTGAACAAATTGTCTTGGTCGTCGATGAGGCTAATAATGAAGTGATTGGCCTTGATATTTTTGGATAAGCTTTTACTTCTAACTGAACTATTAAATGATTGTTAAAACGAAAAAAGCACAATAATGTGCTTTTTCGTTTTAACCCTTCACTTTTAATCAGATAACACCGCTTATTAAAATCTTCTTCTGGGGATCGAATCTCAATAAACAAATCCTCATAAACTCCTACTCATTAAGAAAGGGTAGAAAATTCCTTCTATGTAATTACATCAAGCTTTCTGAGAATATTGTAAAATACCATTTGCATCAAAATAATAATAATAACCATCTAATAAAATCCAACCACTAGTCATATGATATCCTGCATAAAAATGATACCACTTGCCATCATATTTTAACCATCCAACATGTTGTGATCCATCTTGTTTCATATAAGCCCAACCTACACCATCATGTACCCAACCTGTTTGCATTTGACCGTTGGAATTAAAATAATAAAGCTTTCCATCAATATGATTCCAGCCAGTACTCATATATTTATCTTTAGGTAAATAATACCAATACCCACCATTTTGAAACCAACCAGTTTGCTGTGAGCCGTCCGCTTTAAAATATGCCCAACTTACACCGTCATGTACCCAACCTGTCTGCATTTGACCACTGGAATTAAAATAATAGTTTTTGCCATCCACCTTATACCATCCTGTTGCCATTGCCCCGGAACCATTCAATAAAAAATACCATTTCCCTCCGTCTTGTAGCCAACCATGATATAACGATCCATTTTTAAAATAATACCAGTATCCATTATAAGAGAACCATCCATTTCTTGGAGCTTTGACCATATTACGTTCTTGGTTAGAGTATTGAATACCATGTTTATTTCCTTTAATATCACTATTCCTTATTTCTGGTGAAAGTTCTGTTTTTATATGAATTGATTTTTGCTGTTGTACAGCAGGTGTTTTTTGAAATCTTTGATTCTGTTTTTCTGGCTTAGAATTTTCCTGTGCATGTGAAATAGTAGGAAATAAAATAGCAGACGATAAAATAACTGAAACTATTCTTTTTTTCATATGTATCCCCCTATGATAATGTTAAGAGTAATTTGGTAAAAATATACTCTATTAAAATATATTACCACAATGAGTGTAGTTCGAATATAAAATAAATATAAAAACATTGGAACTTGGATATAACAAGTTGCGTATAAAATGGTTTCAGAAAAACATCTTGCCTCACAAAAAAGTTTTTCATAATAATAAGAACTAAATAATAAAAAAATCAGGACGACTCCAAAATTTCATTTCTCCACTCTGTTCATTAGAGCTTTGAAAACCCTCTTATTTTAAACATTAGTCCCTCATATATATTACTATTATTTCGAAGAACAAATTTAATTTAAACAATGACATAACGTGAGAATCAATTCTCCATTACCTAGGGGGTTAATTGTATCTATAATTCTATTTTTAAGGTATTATAATTACATAATAAAATCTTGATATAATCAAATTTAATAACACCTACATTAATACTATCCTTGATAAAGTGAAACTTTAATCAGCGCGGCTTTATCCACTACCTAACTTTTTTCTTTCTTTAAATTTTATCCCATTAAAGCGAGATGAAAATAAATAGGTTTATCATTTTAATTGAAATTTTGTATGTAGTCCTCTTTAAGGATTCCATATATTTCTAAATCAATTACTCCTTTACCAGACCATAAAGAAGCTTGTCTTAACACCCCTTCTTTTATAAAACCGTTCTTTAAGAGGACTTTCTTTGAAACCTCGTTTACAGGCATGACCTCTGCTTGAATTCTGTTTACATTAACTTCTTCAAATAAAAATTTTACTACCATACGAACAGATTCAGTTGCAATGTCCTTACCCCAATAATCCTCTACCAAAAAGTATCCAATAGATACCATGTTCACTTTTTGATTAAAATCCATAGATTCAATAATTCCAACCAATTTATCACTTTGATTCTTCTGAAGGATACCCCATTTAATTCTGCTTTTTTTATGATAATCCCTATCAAAATGACCAATCATCTTTCTTACCGTTTGTAAGTTATGTTTAGGAATGATACCGCAATATTCAAATACCTTGTCATTGTCGTAGATCGAATATAATTCCTGTAAGTGTACCTCTTCGATTTTTCTTAATACTAGATTAACAGATTCCAATACTGGGAAATCTCCAAAAACCATTTCAATATTCATTTTATTCTCTCCTTAGGTTATTCCTTAATTGGTCTTATAAGTTCTTTTCAATATATTTAGGTTTTGTATTCTTTCAAAGTGATACATTCCTCAACCCTCTGTATATTCACATTTTATAATTCAAACAAAAGTTTTTTTTGATAATTTGTGCTAATTTTACATTTATATTGCAATCTACACTGTGTTCCTCTTTATGAAATTTAAGTGTATTTAAAAAGCAACAAAGCAAGTTTTCTCCTGTTTTGTTGCTTTTTGTATTAGGCATCAGTTAATCAATCTAAGAGAAATGTAATTTAATCATTTTTTGTCGAGAACATTGCAAATCAAACTTATGTGCTGTTTTTTATTATTGTTAACAATTATGTACTCTTTTCTGTATTTATTTCATCCCATCATATAATCAACAGTTTTTATTTCACGATAAAAGCTTTTTTAATCTGTAATTATCACATAATAATACGATTAATTTAAATCATTATTTTCGATTTTATTAATTACTAACTTATATCTTTTATACCATTTTTCCCATTCATCTTTTGGAAAATCCATGTCATGACCATCTAATACAGAAGAAAAAATTTCTAAACATATATGCCATCCAGATAAATCTTTTGGTGTGTGTTCATTTATTTCATGAATAAATTCCTTTAATATTAATAGACAACCATCTGGATTTTTATGTACTTCAAATCGAACACGATCTTCTCCCCAAGTAAATTCTAATACAGAATTTACTTGACAGTCTAAAATATTGATATCAATAAAATTCCCTGAGCCATCCATCATATCAAATTTTATAATACCTCCTTTTCGTAGATTCTCTACATAAAGGTTTGGCATCCATCTTGCTAGTTTATCATTCTCTGTTAATACAGCCCAAACTTGTTCTACTGCATGATTTAATGAACGGTTAAATTGAGCTACATATTCATTATCTATTTTCTCTATTAGAGCTAACATAGTCATACCTCCATTTAAACTCGAAAAACAAACATACGCTCGTTTTTTAAAAATTTCACACAAAACACATGAAAAAGCAAATAAAAACTTATGATGTCTATAAAAATATAAACCCTTCAATTTCTTTTAAAGTATGCAGCTAAAAGATTTTTCTATTTTCCTCTAAACGTTACAATGTATAATACATTTCATACTGAGCCAACGAACTTTTCTCGAATCCACATTTTTTTACAAACCCTTCAAGTAAACCATTATTAGGGAATCCAATAGAAAGACTGGAAAGCTGTAATTCTTTGCTTACAGTTTGTAATAGACTTGTAGCCACTCTAATTCTTCTATATTTTTTATCAACAAATAATAAATTTATCTTACCATTGTCACTAACACATATACATCCTTTTAAATCATCATTAATATAAGCTCCATAATACGTATTATTTTCAGTTTTCTCTATATAATCGATATCATTTTGCCAATTTATATGGAAGTTTAACCATTTTTGTATACCGTTTTGAAATTCGCCAAACTTAATTTGCCTTATTTCTATATTTTGTACACTCTTACTTGTCAAAATAGAAGTGTCCCTCAAATTATAGTAAGACAGATCATATACTTTTTCATACCCTAACTTCGTATAAAATTGAATCGCTCTATCATTACCGACAATGACTTCAAGAAAAAGTTGCTGACATCCATTTTTTATCGCTTCTTCTTTATGAAATTCAAATAATTTATGACTAACGCCAACCCCTCGATAGTCCGGATGAACCGCTAATGTGCCACATCGCATTGTTTTTATACTTTCATATTCTTTAATTCCACCAAGTATAACTCCAATTGGTTTATTTTCATCTAACGCTATATAAGAATGCTCAAGTTTATTACCTTCTGGACCGAAAAATCTTTTTATAAAGTCTTCTTTTGAAACTTCCATCTTTATAATGTAATCAGAAAAACCATCTCGAAAAGCCTCGTATACTAAATCTATATCTGCTTCGCTACATTTTTTATAATGAAACATAGTAAAATTTTCATCTACCTTTCCCACTAATTTGAAATAAATGGACATTTTTTTCTATACATTTCATCATTAATTTGCTTTATAACAAACGGCGCAATATCTCCATTTTGAATCTTAATCCCTGGTAAATCTCTGATACTCTCTTTGATTTTACCACTCCCTTGTCCGTCTACAACAAAAGGTAACCGCACAATAGTCCAATCCACATTGCTATTTTGTATCACTTGTAATTCCTTATACTTATCTTTCATCATATTCGAAAGAAACACACGAAATAACATTGCTCCTAGTTTATTTAATATACTCTTTTGATCTCCTTGTACATCCAATGATCCTCCAGAAACAAGAATATATCGCTTGATTCTGTATTCTTCCATTACTTTTAAAATATGATTTGTCACCGTACTAAATATATATGATTCTTTTTTAGGTTTCCCCACTGCATTAATAACAGCCTTGCAGCCTTGTAGTAATCGACGTATTGCAGAAATATCGCGAGCATCTCCTTTTACAACTTCCAAATGTTTATGCGATATTTTAAATATTTGTGGATTTCGTGTGAGAATTCGTACAAAGTATCCTTCTTGTAGTGCTTGAGTTATAAGGTATTTACCAGCCTTTCCGTTTGCACCGATAATTGCTACTTTATTTATTATTTTCATGACTAAAGTTAGGCTCCTTTTAAAGGATATAGATTTATATATCGTATTATTGATGAGATGTAGTTAATTCGTAAACGCGTAAAAACGCAATTAAATATTCACATGCTCTCTCACAGGCTAACATTTTAAACACCTTTTGTTCCTCTACAGTTTTATCATTTGCCTGATCTGAAGCTGCTTTCAAACAAAGAAAAGGCTTTTTATTCACATGACATACGTATGCAAAAGCAGCTATTTCTTGATCAACAGCTATTGCACCATATACAGTATGTAGTAAATATCTCATTTCCGTACTGCGAATACGCTGATCTCCGGATATGAAAGTTCCAAAATGTACTGGATCATAAGCACGCACTTTTTTTATTTGTCTTACAAGGTATTTCGTTGTTTCAATAGGAGCTGCTCTACCAGTATATAAATCGAAACTATCCGTTCCTGTTCCCGCAGCGGTTACATCATGCTGTAGTGTGTTAAGTGCAACAACAATATGACCATTTTTTACTTTCTCAGATAAACTTCCGCAAATGCCTGTCATAAATAACTGTTCAGGCTTAAATTCACTTATTAGTAACTGTACGCAACTAGCACAGTTCACTTTTCCAACACCAGTAATTACAGAGATTATTTCTAATTCATTTATAGAATGAAAATGAAATTCCCAAGCAGCTCGTTTTTCTACACGATGGCTTGGATAATACTGATACAAGTATGTAAGCTCTGGTTCCCATGCGGATACAATTGCAATACGTTTCATTACACTTTTCACTTCCCCCTATTTTCATTTGAATAATTCACCAATGTTTTTTCGCTCATAACATGGAATCCACTTTTTATGTAAATACCTTATTAATTCTTTATTCTTCGTAAGTACTTCACATCCTCTTCTAGATCCTTTCTAATCTACTATTCCTTTTAAATAATTCAAATTCCACTTATTTTATATTTCAAATCCTAATCTAATAAAAACTTTTTTATATCACTTTTCCAAGCTCCACTGGATTCAAATGTATATAGTTTTTTATGTAACACGCTACTTTCTCCTCAATAAAACTTTGTTTCAACATATCATAAGGAAACAAATTATCCTGTTGTTTTTATTAGTGATGTATTTTTTAAATTCTTTTTAATACGTTACATGAAATTTTATGTATGATCTTAACTCCCAAATGCCTAAATGTTTGTTATTATATTAATGATGAGGGAATGCAAAGAAAGGAATTAAGTATATGATGGAAAGAAACATTTTAATTATTGATGATGATAAAGAAATTGTAGAATTACTAGCCGTTTATTTACGAAATGAAGGCTACAGCATTTATAAAGCATATGATGGTGATGAAGCGTTACACATGCTCTCACTTCATCAGATTGACCTTATGATATTAGATATTATGATGCCAAAACGAAATGGACTAGAAGTTTGCCAGCAAGTTAGAGAAGAAAATACGGTACCTATTCTTATGCTAAGTGCAAAAGCCGAAGATATGGATAAAATCCTAGGTCTTATGACAGGTGCAGATGATTATATGATTAAGCCCTTTAATCCATTAGAATTAATAGCTAGAGTTAAAGCGCTATTACGTAGATCTTCATTCCAACAAGTTACATCACTTAATGATGATGGTATTATTCGCATCCGCTCTGTTGAAATACATAAACATAATCATACTGTGAAAGTGAATGGAGAGTATATTAAACTTACATCTATTGAATTTGATATCTTATATTTACTTGCCAGCAATACTGGTAGAGTATTTAGTTCAGAGGAAATATTTGAACGAGTTTGGAATGAGGATGGTTATGGTTCCAATAAAACTGTAATGGTTCATATTAGTAACCTAAGAGAAAAACTTGAAACAGGAACGAATGGTGAAAAACTCATCCATACTGTTTGGGGAGTAGGTTATAAAATTGAGAAATGAGACATTTGACATATTAAAAGTCATTCCGAAATGGAAAATTGTTTTTTGGCTTTTAATATCTATTTTGCTTACACCAATTACCGAGGTTGTCATATCCCGTCTTGTTACGAGTGTAATTGACAGTTCCCTTACATTAACGGCATTAAGTGGAGAATTTGTCAGAATCGTCGGCTACGAAAAGTATATGGGATTAAAGGAGTCTCTTTGGACAATGATGGGATCCTATCTGTTTTTATTCTCAATTTTTTCATTCTATGTTTATATTTTCTATCGTCACGAAAAAAAACTATATTATGAAGTATGCATAAAGCAAATGATTGACGAAATTCGTTATATTGCGGATGGTAATTTTAATCATAAAGTATCTATTTTACAACATAATTATTTAGAAGACTTAGCAACTGGTGTCAATCACATTGTAGAGCAGTTAAAAGTTTCAATTGAAGAAGAACGTCAAACTGAACAAGCCAAAAGTGAACTCATCACAAATGTATCACATGACTTACGGACACCGCTAACATCCATAGTTGGCTATGTTAATCTCATACATCATGATAATTACAGAGATGAAGTAGAATTACGTCATTATATTCAAGTTATTTATGACAAAGTAAATCGATTAAACATGCTAATGAATGACTTATTTGAGTATACGCGTGTTCAAAATAACGAGTTACAACTAAATACTGTACTTATTGATATAATTGAACTACTTGGTCAACTATCTGTTCAATTTCGTATGCAATTCCAGGAAGCCAATATTGAGTGTAGACTTTCATTTCCACCAGAAAAACTTATGGTCCTTGCTGATGGAGATAAATTAGTACGTGTATTTGAGAACTTAATTATGAATGCTATAACGTATGGTAATGATGGGAAATTTATTGATATAACAGCTTATCAAGACGGAAACATGATTGTAATCGATATTACAAATTACGGACAGCCTATCCCAAGTACAGATTTAGCACATATTTTTGAACGCTTCTATCGTGTTGAAAAATCCCGTTCTGCATACACGGGAGGATCAGGCCTTGGATTAGCGATTGCAAAAAGTATTGTGGAGATTCACGATGGAACGATTGAGGTATATAGCGATACTGAACAAACAACATTTACTGTGAAGCTTCTTTCATATAAGCAATAAAAAGCATTTATCTCAACAACTAAAAATCCACTAAAAAATCACCTATTAGAACAAGAAAAGTACTATATTCTAAATATAATAGTGATTTTGTTGTGTTGATTGATAAACCCCATGGAAAAATTCCATGGGGTTTTATTTCCGATCTATCAACTTATCACTATCAATATAAAAAATAAAAACCTAGAATGTACGCATTTCACAGGGATTGTAACTATGGCACGCCAGATGGGTTATGAGCCTCCAAATACAGATGTTTTAGGGACTAAAGAATAGTGAGAAATAAACAAACTGATTTGGAATCAGTTTGTTTATTTAAGTAGATTGTATTAAATAACAGTTTGTACCTGCGAAAGTTGATTTTTTTCCAATAATTCCAAATGATTCTTTACTTTCTCCCACTGTACTTAAGAGAATTCTCCACCTCTAACTGTTACTTCCACTTCATAATTTACTTCTACGTTAAATAAATTGAAAAAATTTACTCTTTAAGAATTCTTAATTTATCCATTACTAATTCATTCCTGTCCTCTACTACTAAATCTTCTTTATGTTTAAATGTGAGTGAAAATACATGTTTATTTCCTCATGATGACCATAATTATCCAAAATTTATATATTCCTTATAATTCTTTAGAAATTCTTTACCTTTTCTTTCCTCCTAGTTAAAGATTAATTTTTACACTAGTAATATCGATATACAAGGAGGATAGCTTATGCAACATTTTAAGAATTTGATGCTTCTTATATTGTCTTTTCTTATTACTGCAATTCTTGTTTTTTATTTTTATTTCTATGTAAACGGACCTTTAATTAAAGCGAAATCAGCTATTTTAATAGATGCAACATCAGAAGAGATTGTATATAAAAAAAATGAAGATACCCCTTTCTCCTCAGCAAGTTTATCAAAAATGATGACAGAGTATATTGTGTTAGAACAAATACAAAAAGGAAAAATCAAGTGGGATGATCGTGTAAAAATAAGTAATTCTTCCATTCAAATGGAAGGAAATAATATCGATATAACTTTTGAAGATCAAATAACGATTCGAGATTTGTTTCATGCAATGGTTCTTGCATCTGATAATAGTGCGGCCGTATTTTTAGCAGAACATATTTCAAAAAACGAACAAGACTTTACGAATTTAATGAATGAAAAAGCGACACAATTAGGATTATCTAATAAAACGTATTTTGCAAATGCAACCGGCGTAATAAATAAACAAGAAGAATCTAAAATAACAGCCTTAGATGCCTCGAAACTAGCCCAGCATTTAATAACGGATTATCCTATGATATTAGAAATCACCCAATTAACTTCTTATCAATTCACCTTCAAAGATATACATGTTTTCAATACAAATAAAATGTTGTATTCACTTGATAGTAAAATAAAATTCAAAGGAGTCGATGGTTTACAAACTAGCTTTTCAAATCCTGCTGGATATAGTTTTGCTAGTACAGCAAAACAAGGAAACAAGAGGTTTATTTCGATTGTAATGGAGGCAAATGGAGAAAATAGTGCTTTTATTGAAGCAAAAAAACTATTTACTTATGGTTCCGAGCCTACTCACCTTCCATCTCTTCAATCTGTTAAGGATTATTTGATATCGTGGATATCTCTGCTTCAGTTTAAAAATCTATTTTTACAAACAATAATAATTTTTGTTATTATTGCCATTTCACTATTCGTACATATACGAAAAAAAGATTCAGAGGATTTTTAACTAAAAAGCCTCTTTCACATAAAAAAACCGGCTTGTATTTTCTAAAAAAGTCGGTTTTCCTTATTTCCCTTTTTTCTTTTCATAGTATAATTCATCTGCATACTTTTTATTTGTTCCCTTTAAATATGCCAAAATAATTTGAGGTCTCTTTACTAAAGTCCAATCACCATGCTCATCAAATTTTCTACAAGATGTTGTCATATAAGCTTTTTTAATGGTAGTAAAGCCTTTTCCATGGATCTTACCGTATTTTTTTAAACGCATTGCAAATTCCGCATCTTCAGCCATTAATAAATCCTCATTAAAACCACCAATTGCTTCAAAATCCTTTCTATAACACCAAAACATTCCGACAGAAACGAATCCATATTTGAAAATGAGAGGAATAATTAACAATAATCCTGAAACAATAATTCCTAATGAAATACGTTCAAATTTCCCTTTTACTCCCCCTCCTATATATTTTCCAGTTTTTAAATGCTTATCTATTTCTCTTAACATATTCTCACTCATCCAGCTATCAGCATCAATTGTAACAATGATTTCTCCTCGAGCTATTTTCGCCCCAGCATTTCTAATTTTAGATAGGTTCTTATTCTCATCTTGTAAAGTTATACAATGATAAGATTGTGCAATTTCTTCTGTGCAATCACTACAACGATTTAATACAACAATTACCTCGACTTGATTTTTATAAAATTTGGATGCAACCACAATGGAATCAAGACATCTACCAATATATTTTTCTTCATTGTGTGCAGGTATGATAATGGAAAACTTAACATCTTGTTCACCATCTGTTCCGACAAAACAACCATTTCTATCCATATCATATCTCTCCTATGTAAACCTTATTTATCAATTCATTTTCTTACTATATTTACAACCGACTTATTACGCCGTTGCTTATTCAAGTTGTACTATGAACAAAGCCTTACTATTTTTGAAATGATTGAAGTCTATAAAACAAAAAGTTTTTTCTTAATGTATGTACTTTTTCAAAAAAACACCAAGGTATAGGACTCACATCTAATATCTTGGTGTTTTCGCTTTATATCTTCATTTAAATCACAACTTTTCCGATTAAAATGTCTCAATTTAAGCGTGACAATCCTACTCTCGATACTTTCATCTCTGTATTATCTTTCAGAATAATCAATTTCTCCTCATGCTGTTTTAACATCCTCAAAATTTCTGATTTACTATCTTTTTCAAAATCATTCGTCCACTTAAACATTTTCATTAACATTTTAAATGTGGGCTTATAGTTAGCCTTTTCCAGGTTAAGTAACTGCAAAATAAATCTTTTTATTATTCTGACTATCCTCTTCACTACACTTACATCTAAGAATATGATTAAATCTGCTTTTTGAAAGCTTTGCGATACCCATTTATGATGGGCACCTTCAACAATCCAAGCATTTGAATTTACAATATTGTAAAGTTGTTCATCTCTTTCCTTAGGTGTATTTCTTATATCTCCATTTTTAGTCCTTCTCCAAACAACATTATCTAGCTCATAATAAGGAATATTTAATTGATAAGATAATGCTCTTGCTAAGGTTGTTTTTCCACTTCCAACAGAACCAATGATATGAATTTTATTAGGTATAATACTTTTCAAAACAACCACCACTTTATAGATTTTTACAAAATAGAATTCCCAGCTTCTTTCATTAAACCTCTTCTAATTAAATTTGCTGACACAGGCTGAAGATTCAATTGTCTTGCCCAAATAGATAATTGACCAATATGATGGATCTCATGAGCAATCACATGACGTAGAACCTCGCCATATTTGAACGTCTCATCAGTCCATGAGGCTGTTAATATTTTATTCTCTAAATTACTTGACCATGTTTGTGTAAAGTCTTCCATTTTAGTTCGAAAGGAATCAGAAAGCTGCTTCACTTTTTCTAGCGTTCTATAATCTTCAAACTTCAGTTCGAAATCTGCTTTCCCTTGAAGCGCACGTATCCAGCTATACTCTACATCTACAATATGAAATAAAGTTTCTAAAATACTCCCTACTCCTCCAACACGTTTACAGAGTAAATCTTCTTCCGAAAGCTGTTTACACCATTCAAACCATTGATCTCTTACTTGCCAATTGTATCGAAATAAAGTTTCCACTAAATATCGCTCCTTTTTAATATGTATCCAGTTAATACCATTATATTACTTATACAGAAAATTCTTTTATTTTATAGTACTATTGAGCGCTATCCAAGAACATATCAATAGAGTATTCGTTTGAAAGATAAATAGCTATAATTTTATACCTGAGCACTTAAAAGAAACCAAATTAGATTTTTATAATTTTTCCAATTAGTTTAATATCTTCTTCATCAGTTACATCATATCATTTTAAGATAAATTTTAGTTACATTCTATTAAACCATTCATATTCCAAAATACTCATTTCCCACAAATTCCAATATTCATCTCCTATTTTCCTCGCATCTCTTAATAACCCTTCTTTTACAAATCCCACTTTTTCATAGCATGTAATAGCAGCTGAATTAAAATCGAACACTCCGAGAGAGACTCTATGTAATTTTAATTGTACAAATGCAACATTGAGCACTGCTTCCATCATCTTTTTCCCAATAGATTTTCCCCTCATACTTGTATCACCAACCAAAACTTTCCCAATTCTTGCAGATTTATTTATTCGGTCAATTTTCCCTAGTGAAATATGCCCAATAACCTTTTTCGTTTCTTGATCTATCACTTTATAAACAAATACATTTGCATTTTCATAATTTGCATTCGCTATATACTTCTCTAATTGTTTGTTCTGTAATGGGTATGAAAATGCCGGACCGCCCCATTGTAATAAAAACTCTTCCGAATCAATCCAATCTATAAGTTGCTTAAAATTGTTTCTTTCAAAATACTCAAGTTTGATCATTTCCCCTGACTCCTTTTAAGATTTCAAGCTCGATAATTCTTCCCTAACTCTTCTCCTATTGAAAAATAATGTCTAAAATTATAAAATAACGGACTCCATTTTTGCGGATCAATATGGTTTTCCCCTTTTATTATCTCTTCATGCGCATGTACATGAACAACCTCGGTTTCAACAATTGCAAAGAAAGGATCATATTCTGGAATCCTAATTTGTTTTACGTTTGCTTCGATTTGTAGTGGGCATTCTTTAATGCGTTGTGGCTTTACTGACTGTGAATCCAATGGTGTAAAACCAGCCATTGTAAATTTATCTTTTTGATATGTATACCCCATTTCTTGTTTATAAACTGGGACATGTTCTACTCCAGTATAGGGTGCGATTTTTTCTACTTGTTTCCACTGCAATGCAGAAGGGAAATTAATAACACATTCTCTACTCCTTTCAAGATTTCCAACCGATTTCCCTCCCAAACCAATGCCTAAAATCATATATTTTCCTAATGCCCATGAAGAAGACATTGGACTGATATTTGTTGTCCCATCTTCATTTAATGTTGATAATAAATAAATTGGCATTCCATAATATAAAATCTTTGGCTGTATCTCTTTGCATAATAGTTTACTTATTTCCGAATTCATATTATCACTCCTAATTTTGATTCTTTATCTGTATTGTAAAACATAAAGACTTCCATTATCATCGAAATATGGATGTAAAAAAGGAGTGAAGAGGATGAATGAAAATATAGCGAAAATCGCTTCCTTAATTAGTGATACATCACGAGCAACCATCTTGGTTCACCTTATGGATGGACGCGCCCATCCCGCTACTGAATTAGCATATGTTGCAAAAATCAAACCACAAACAGCCAGTTTTCATCTCAATAAATTATATGAGGCACAAATTGTTGAAGTAGAAAAGCATGGCAGACATCGTTATTACAAATTGGCAAATCATGAGCTAGCAGAATCACTAGAAAAGCTATTATACATTGCCCCCTGCGAACCAATTCGATCTTTTAAACAAGCAAAAGAAAATAAAGAAATTCAATATGCAAGAACATGCTATGATCATTTAGCAGGAAAATTAGGAGTTGAGATTACAAATGCTTTATTAAATAAACAAATATTAATAAAAAAGGATACTGAATTTGCAGTAACAAAAGTCGGTGAAGCATTTTTTTCAGATTTCGGTGTGAACTTAGAACGATTACACAATAAAAGACGTGCATTCTCCAGATGTTGTTTAGATTGGACCGAGAGACAACACCATATTGCAGGTGCACTGGGAAATGCAATTCTGGTACGAATGTTAGAACAAAATTGGATTACTAAGTTCGAACAATCAAGAGCAATACACATAACTTCATTAGGACAGCAAAAAATTTATGAAACTTTTTCTATAAAACTTTAGTTTTATAGATGAACAATTCCCATATTTATAGACTTATACATGAATTATTCGGCAAAGGAACTACAACATTAATCTTTATTTCAATTTGGCATAGATAATGTATGTGCTTTTCATTCATATTAAAGGAGATTCTCAATACAAAAAATCTATCCATCATAAAACAAGACATGAGCCCCTTTTATACGGGGCTCATGTTTTGTTTTATATTTGACTAGATTGTAATCCCTGAATATAAGAGACAACTTCCGGATTTACAAGTGAAGATAAATCTCCCAATTCTCTCCCTAAGTAAGCTGCTTTAATTACTCGTCTCATTACTTTAGAATTGCGTGTTTTCGGTAAGTCTTCTACAACATGAATATCCTTTGGACATAACGCTTTTCCAATGTGAGAGTTTACTAAATTTAATAACTCTATCTTTAATTCATGTGTAAATATAGTTCCTTCACGTAAAACAATGAAGCAGTGACAAACTTCGCCTTTTACTTCATCTGGTACACCAATTGCTGCTGCTTCTATTACATCATGATGCTTTACAAGAATTGATTCGTATTCCGCTGGTCCAATACGCTTCCCGGCAATATTTAATGTATCATCAGAACGTCCTGTAATGATATATTGCTCTCCGTCATAGATTACCCAATCACCGTGCACCCACTTATTTTCAAAACGTGACCAATACGTATTAACGTAGCGCTCGTCATCTCCCCAGAAGCTTTTTGTCATTCCGACCCATGGTTTTTCTAAACATAATTCTCCAACTTCATCACGAATTGGATTACCTTGTTCATCTAATACAACAGCTGCCATTCCAGGTAAAGATGCATTGAAACTAATCGGTGCAATTGGTTTAACTAAAACGTTTCCAAAGATCCCACCAGAAATTTCTGTTCCACCTGAATAATTACAAATTGGCACCTTCCCTTTACCAACTGTTTCAAAAAGCCACATCCAAGGGTCAGGATTCCAAGGTTCACCTGTTGATGCAAAAACTTCTAAACTTGCTAGGGAATGTTTCTTTACATACTCATCACCTTTTGCCATCAATGCTCGAATTAATGTTGGTGAAATCCCAAGATGCGTAATTTGATATCGATCAACCGTTTCCCATAATCGATCTGCTTCCGGATAATCTGGAACACCTTCATACATTACCATTGTTGCACCATTAATAAGTGAACCAAATAATAAGAACGGTCCCATCATCCAGCCCATATCAGTAACCCATAATACACGATCACCTTGCTTAATATTCATACCAAACCCTGCATCAAATGCAGATTTCAGAGGAAATCCAGCGTGCGTGTGTACTGTTCCTTTTGGCTTACCAGTCGTCCCAGATGTATAAATGAGCATAAGCGGGTCATCACTTTTCATTTCTTCAGCATGTGTAAGTGGTTTTTCTTTTTCTAAAACGCTCCATGAAAGATCATAATTATGAGGTGTAAAATCATTTCCAGCATGACGTACAATTACAACCTTCTCAACAGATGGACAATGTTCGCACGCTTTATCTACCTCATCTTTTAATGAAACGATTTTACCACGGCGCGAGAATCCATCCGCTGTAATAATCATTTTGGATCCTGCTGCCTGTACACGCGTCATGACTGCATCAGAAGCAAATCCTGAAAAAATTGGAGAAATAATCGCACCTATTTTCATTACTGCCAGCATGGCAACAACTGTTTCAGGAATCATTGGCATATAAATCGTTACGCGATCACCTTTCTCAATTCCGGAATGTTTTAGTCCATTTGCAACTCGGCTCACCCAGCTATCGAGCTCTTCATATGTAAATGATTTTGTTGTTCCGTTTTCCCCTTCGTACATGAGGGCAGGTTGTTGTTTTGTTTCTTCATCTGCAAGCCAACGAGATAAAGCAGATTCTACTACATTACACGTTCCCTCAGTGTACCACTGAGCGAATGGTGTACCGTTTTCTAAATCTAATACTTCTGTATACGGCTTCATCCATTGATAACCAACTGCACGTTCCGCTTCTCCCCAAAACCATCCAGTTTCTTCAATTGACTTGTTATAAAATGCTTCATAATCTTCATAGCCAAGCGATTTCATCCACCCATATAGACGTGTTTTATCTTTATATTCTTCTGTTGGAAACCAAACGGCTTGTTTCAATGTTTTCCCCTCCTCATTTTTCGAACAAGAAAGCCCTTAATAGGGCTTTTATACTGGATAAACTGGATGTTTTCGATCTGTAAACACTTGATATTTACTCATGTACATTTCGAAACGCTTCTTTAGTTCTTCACGTAAATCATTCGGATGAACAATACCATCAATCACCATTTCTGATGCTAGGCGATAAATATCGATATCTTTTTTATACTCTTCACGTTTTTCTGCAATGAAGCTTGCACGCTCTTCTTCTGGTAATGCTGCGATTTTATTCGCATATACGGCATTAACAGCAGCTTCTGGTCCCATTACAGCAATGGAAGCCGTTGGTAACGCTAAACAACAATCTGGTTCGAAAGCTGGGCCTGCCATTGCATATAGACCAGCACCATATGCTTTACGAACAACGATTGAAATTTTCGGTACTGTGGCTTCACTCATAGCAGAAATCATTTTCGCACCGTGACGAATAATACCAGCTCTCTCAACTTTCGTTCCAATCATAAATCCAGGTACATCCGCAAGGAATAATAATGGAATATGATATGCGTCACATAAATTAATAAACTTCGCTGCTTTATCAGCAGAATCGTGGAATAATACACCGCCTTTCATACGCGGTTGATTTGCAACAATACCAATAGGCTTCCCATCAATTCGGCCTAATCCTGTAATAAGTTCTTGTGCAAATAATTTTTTCACTTCAAAGAAAGAACCTTCATCGATAATACGATTAATAAGATCTTTCATATTAAAAGGAGCATTTTGATTTTCTGGGATGATTTGTTCTAACGTTTTTTCGAACTGTTTTGGTTCTTGAGGCTTAGTCATAGGAGCATTTTCTTGATAGTTACTTGGAAAATATGAAATATATTGTCTTGCCTGAGCAATCGCATCTTCTTCTGTCTTACATAATACATCTCCGCATCCTGATACCGAGCAATGCATACGAGCGCCGCCCATTTCCTCTAGTGTTACTTTTTCACCAATAACCATTTCAGCCATACGCGGAGAACCTAAATACATAGAAGCATTTCCTTCAACCATCATGACAACGTCACAGAAAGCAGGAATATAAGCACCTCCAGCTGCAGAAGGACCAAACAATAAACAAATTTGTGGCACCTTACCTGATAGCTTCACCTGGTTATAAAAAATGCGTCCCGCACCGCGGCGCCCTGGGAACATTTCAACTTGGTCAGTAATACGAGCACCTGCAGAATCAACAAGATAAAAAAGTGGTACACGTAACTTTTCAGCTGTTTCTTGAATGCGTAAGATTTTTTCAACAGTTCGAGAACCCCAAGACCCTGCTTTAACTGTTGAATCATTTGCCATGACACATACAGTACGACCATGTATTTTACCAGTAGCAGTTACAACACCATCTGCCGGTAAGCCTGTTTGCTCACAATTAGCAAATAATGCATCTTCTACATATTCACCATTATCAAATAGAAGAGCTAAGCGATCTCGAACAAAGATTTTTCCTTTTGCTTTATTTTGTTCATGATATTTTGGTGCCCCACCTTGTTTAATTGTTTCAACACGTTCTTGAAATGCATTCGATTGTTGTTTTTGTTCTAGCACATTTACTCCCCCTTATACACTGGTTTACGTTTCTCCTGAAATGCTTGTAGTCCTTCTAATCGATCTTTCGTATGGATTACACCTTCATACGCCTGCTTTTCCATTTGTAATCCGGTATGCAAATCTACTTGTACCCCATTTGAGATTGCTTCTTTTGCTAATCGAATGGCAATTGGTCCATTACTCGCAATGCTTCTTGCAATTTCAATTACTTTTTCTTCTAGTAAGTTAGCTGGTACCACAAACTCTACCATTCCATATTCCTTCGCCTCATGCGCTGAAATACGTCTTGCTGTATAAATTAATTCTTTTGCCCTGCCAACACCAATTAGTCTTGGGAGACGCTGCGTCCCACCAGCTCCTGGGATGATAGCTAGAGATGTTTCAGTGAGTCCAAGGCTTGCTGTTTCTGCCGCAATTCTAAAATCACACGCTAAACTTAACTCGGTACCACCACCAAGTGCAATTCCATTTATTGCAGCAATAACAGGTTGTGATAATTGCTCAACCATATCCATTGTAGAACGAATCATCCCAACTGCATGACGTACTTGCTCCTCATTCATATTGGCACGTTCTTTTAAATCAGCTCCGGCACAAAATGCTTTTTCACCATAGCCTGTTAAAATGACAACGCGAACATCGGCTTCTTCATTAATATGATTTAATGTAGATTGCAACTCTTCTAATAGTGCAAGAGATAATGAGTTTGCTTGCCGTTCGCGATTTAATGTTATTTTTACGATATGCGGTGTTACATAATCTACTGAAATGTTTTGTAATTGTAGCATTTTATCACCTACTTATTGTTTTATGTTGCAATGCTTTATACACATGACTTGGCAATTGAATATTTAGCTTGCTTTGAATAAATTGACTAGCCTTTAATAACTTTTCTTCATTTATATTTGTTTGTACGCCCATTTTGTGGAGCATATGTACTAAATCATCAGTCGCGACATTACCTGATGCCCCTGGTGCATACGGACAACCACCAAGCCCACCACAGGAACTATCAAATGTCGTAACACCGTATTCCAATGACTGAACGACGTTTGCAAGTGCCATCCCGTAGGTATTATGAAAATGCATCGCAAATTGAGAAGAATCATATTTTTTAAGTAAATGTTCCAATACTCGCTCTACTTGCAATGGATTTGCTACACCAATCGTGTCTCCCAACGAGACTTCATAAATGCCGTATGAGAAGAGTTGATTACATAACTCGTCTACAGCATCAATGCTCACATCTCCTTCATAAGGACAACCAAATACAGTAGAAACATAACCTCTTACTCTTTTACCCGCAAACTCTGCTTGCTTTGTAATATCTTGGATAACAGATAGCGCTTCTTTAATGGACTTATTGATGTTACTTTTATTATGTGATTCACTCGCTGATAAAAAAACATTCACCTCATCTACATTTTGCAAAAGAGCTCGTTCCAAACCATTTTGATTTGGAACAAGCGCAGCATATGTAATATCTGAATTCCGCTTTAACTCTGTAAATACATCACTCGCATCAGCTAAAGCAGGAACCCATTTCGGGTGAACAAAAGAGGAAACTTCAATATATGATAATCCAGCTTCTGAAAGTAATTGAATCCATTTCACTTTATCTTTTGTGCCAACAATTTTCTTTTCATTTTGCAAACCATCACGTGGTCCCACTTCTTTAATGACAGCAAAAGTAGGTAGCTTCAATACATTTCACCCCTTCTTCTCCCTATTCAATCTCTACCAATACATCTCCTTCATTAACAAAATCGCCCTCTTGCACATTTATTTTCATAACTGTCCCTGCTTCTTCTGAAACGATTGGAATTTCCATTTTCATAGATTCCAAAATGACGACATCCTGTTCTTCTTCTACTGTATCTCCTATTCCCACAACAATTTTCCAAACATTACCTGCCATCGATGCATATACTTTTGTCATCATTTTTTCCCCCTTTAATATTCATAAACCTTATTTTTTTACAAGTTGTTTTGTTACAAAACCTGTTGTATAAATACCACTTTGGAACACTTCATCTTCTAGCACTTGCAATAGCATGGATGTATTTGTCTTAATGCCTTCTACTTTCAAGTTTTGAAGTGCATCCTGTAATTTTTCAATTGCTTCTTCACGCGTTTCACCATGAGCAATCACTTTTGCAATCATCGGATCGTAAAACGGTGTGATTGTAACATTATTTTCTAAAAAGTGATCAATCCGCACTGTTTCTGGTAACGTTAGGTCCGTAATCTTCCCAGGTGATGGGAAAAATGTTTTTGGATCTTCTGCATAAATACGTGCTTCAATGGCATGACCACTACGATTTATATCCTCCTGCGTAAAGGAAAGCTTTTCACCAGACGCAATGAGTAATTGTTGTTCAACAAGATCTAGACCAGTAATTTCTTCAGTAACAGGATGCTCCACTTGTAACCTTGTATTCATCTCTAAGAAATAGAAGTTTTTCTTATCATCCACAAGAAATTCAACCGTACCTGCATTTGTATAGCCAAGAGCTTTTGCTGCTTGTACAGCAACTTTCCCCATCGCTTTACGTGTTTCTTCATCTAAAAATGGAGACGGTGCTTCTTCAATTACTTTTTGATTCCGGCGTTGTACAGAGCATTCACGTTCCCATAAATAAACTGTATTGCCATGTGTATCAGCTAAAAGTTGAATTTCAATATGATGCGCATCTGCAATGTATCGCTCTAAGTACATCTCACCATTACCAAAAAAGTTTTGTGCACGCGTTTTATTGCTCTCGAATGCTTTGGTGAGCGTTTGCTCAGTTTCCATCAACTGCATTCCAATGCCCCCGCCGCCCGCGGATGCCTTCAGCATTAATGGATAACCAATTTGTTTTGCAATTTCAATCGCTTCTTCAGCAGTCTCAATATTCGTTGTGATTCCTGGTACAACTGGAACATTTGCTTCTTGCATTGCCAGACGTGACTCGATTTTACTTCCCATCTTAGCAATGATTTCTTCAGAAGGACCAATAAATACAATTCCTTCTTCTTTACAGCGAACCGCGAAGGAAGGATTTTCTGATAACAATCCATATCCTGGATGAATCGCTTCAGTATTTGTTTTCTTAGCAATTTCTATAATCTTTTCGAGATTTAAATAGCTCTCTTGGACACGTGGGCCACCAACCAAATAAGCCTCATTTGCTAGTTTTACATGAAGTGCATTTTCATCTGCCTCTGAATAAATAGCAACTGTACGAATTCCAAGTTTTTGACATGTTTTTATAATTCGAACTGCAATTTCGCCACGATTAGCGATTAATATTTTTTGAAACATAGTGAATCCTCCTTTTATCTACACCCTAAATGTCTTGCGATTACGAGACGTTGAATTTCAGAAGTTCCTTCACCAATTTCTAAAAGCTTCGCATCACGAATATGACGCTCTACTTCATATTCACGCATATAACCATATCCACCATGAATTTGCACTGCTTGATTCGCAATACGACTTGCTGCTTCAGATGCAAATAACTTTGCCATAGCCGCTTCTTTACCGAAAGGTTTATCATGATCCTTTAACCAAGCCGCTTTATGTACTAAATTACGCGCCAATTCCACTTCAGTAGCCATATCAGCCAGTTTAAATTGAATCGCTTGGAAATTAGAAATCGTTTTTCCGAATTGCTGACGCTCTTTTGCATATTGAAGTGCACGCTCAAAAGCAGACTGTGCAATTCCTACAGCTAATGCTGCAATTGAAATACGCCCTCCATCAAGTGTATATAAGAATTGTTTAAATCCTTTATTTACATCACCAAGAATATTCTCTTTCGGTACACGAACACCATCAAGTACGATTTCACAAGTATTAGAGGCACGAACACCCATCTTATCGTATGGACTTGAAATCGTTAATCCCTCACTTGTTGTCGGCACAATAAATGCAGAAATACGTTTTTTTCCATTTTCTTCGACACCATTGACAGCGGTTACAATGATTGTATTTGCATACTCTGCATTCGTAATCCAACACTTCTCACCGCTAATCACATATTCATCACCATCTAAAAATGCTTTTGTTTGTGTGCCACCTGCATCGGATCCAGCATTCGGTTCAGTTAAACCAAAAGCACCTAATGTTTTTCCAGATGCCATTGGAACTAAATACTTCTGCTTTTGTTCTTCTGTACCAAAGTAATAAATTGGAGAAGCACCTAATGAAATTGTTGCAGCATAACTTAAACCTGTACCGCCACAAGCACGGCCAATTTCTTCAACAGCTAACGCATACGATAGAGTATCGCCGCCAGAACCTCCATACTCTTCTGGGAATGGGATTCCTAATAATCCTAGTTCGCCCATTTTTTGAAACGTTTCGTATGGAAATTCAGCTGTTTTATCATAATACACAGCTTTTGGTGCAATTTCCTTTTCAGCAAAGTCTCGTACCATTTCTTTAATCATTTGTTTTTCGCGAGTTAGAGTAAATTCCATTCCGCTACACACCCCTTATCGAATATTGAGTTTCGACAGCGTGCGAGTCTGTACTACAAACATTGCTTTTAAAAGACAAGAATAGTAGTTAGATAATTGTTATAATTCTGTCATAACTTAATTTTAAAACAGAATCTGTACTCATGCACAAAAAAATTCCTACATTGTTCTACAACAACATAGGAATAACAGTGTCGAATTATGTGGTTTTTTCTTTAATAATCTCTTCCTTTTCCGGAATCTGAAATTTCTACTAATGCTTCAGGGTACGGTTCAAAATATGTTTGTCGTAATAAATAGTGGTCTTCAAAACGTAAGACCCACGACTTTAAAACTACAAGTAAATTGCTAAGAGGTATTTTCTTATCTGCATATTTTTGAAGTAGCGTTAAAAAATACTCTTTTTCTTGCTTGTTTAGCTTATCTTTAAAGTATCCAAAAATATGCTGACATACGTTTATATTCGATGTATAGCGAGGTGTTCGCTTCAATAATTCATACAAGGTTTTTTCGTAATTTTCAAAGATATTTTCAATATTATCCTTTGCATGATTTGCAATAATACGGCCTAATTTTTTTTGTTTCACCTGATTATATGCCATAAATAAATATTTATGATCTGACTGAAATGATACTAATTCTTTCAGAGTTTTACTCTGTTTTATTGTTTTGAAATGGGCCATTGTAAACAACCTCGTAAAGAAATGTTCACGAATAATAAAATTCGACAATCTACCTTCTTCTTCTACTGCAATATGCGAAAAATTTTTTAGTACAGCTCCACCAAAAAATCCAACACCCTTCTCTTTTACTGGTGATTTTTCATATCCTGTATAAATTTTCACATCTCTAGTTCCGCAACTTGGGGAACGATTTTTTAAAATAAAACCATCAACATCCAGTAAAGTACTTAAAAATTGATCAGAAAACCGTTGCATCCTCTCTGTAACATCTTTTCTTGTCGAAGGCTGTACAAGCTTATGAATGCCACTATCTTCGATAATCCGAATTGTCTCACGTGGAATTCCTAATCCAATTTCCACTTCAGGGCATACCGGAATAAATGTAACAAACGGCTGTAGATTTCGAATTGTCACATCATGAATCAAATCTCCATTATAACGGCAAGCACCAAATTCTAGACATTTACTTACAACAACTGTTGGTTTAGCAAATTGTCGCATTTTATTACCTCCGCGGCGTTAATCCATATAATATAAATTGTACTACAATGAGTATTCTAAGCAAGGTTAGTTTGTATTGTCTCTTTTTATTATGACTATATATCAGTGACATATCAGTGACATATCAGCGATAATTTATATCTATTTCATATAAGTGTTAGCAAGTTCGTTTGCAAACTTGTTAGCACTTTTTTATATTTCTTCTATTATAAGCCTCTCCCCTCTTTACCTCTACGTTATATCAGATTAATTCTTGTTTCCCTGTTCAGAACTACGAGAAACACATATGACATGAACTGTATTTTCGAGGGGATTTTAACCATTTATTGTTATAATTAAATCCGCAATGTTTTTTCAGGATGGAGTTCTACCTTACAAGATGAATTGAAATATATTGTATCTGATTTTGAAAAAGCTGGATTTTCCAAAGAAACAATTAAAGAAACTTTAGAACAACAATATAAAATGCTTGATAAATTGAAAGTAAAAATGGAACAAAAATAAAATATAAAGTAACTGATGACTAAAAAGGGAGAGAATAAATGGATACTATAAATAATGGGCTATGGAAAGAAATCAGTAATATGTTTACTGATTCGAGCAAAAAAATAAAGTTGAATATCAATGAAACAACAAACGGGAAAAACACTTTGGAAGTATTGCAAATACCATCAAAATCCGCACTAGGTTCAATAGTATATAATACATCAGAAATAATAGTCGATGATTGGATTAGAATACTTGGTTCTGACAGTGAAAAGAATAGAGGGATACTTTCATATAATCTAGTTAACAAAGATGAAGTTGCTACAAAGATTGATAAAATGCTAATAGTTGCAGATGATATTGTCGGGGGCGTTTTCGCATTAAATGCGGGTAAGTTTTCTATTGGTGTAGGCCATATTTGGTATTTTGCTCCTGATACATTAGAGTGGGAGTCATTAGATATGAAATATTCAGAATTTATAACTTGGATTGCACAAGGGAATATGAATGAATTTTATAGTACCCTGAGATGGAATACATGGAAAGAGGACTCTGAAATTATGAAATTCGATGAGGCCATATTGATATATCCATTTTTATGGTCTAATGAATTACAGTTAGAAAAAGCAGATAAAAAGATTGTACCTGCTAAGGAACTATTAAATATCAATCAAGAATATAGCAAAAAGTTTAACTTGAGTTAAGTTTAACTACATTTATAATTAGAATGATATCGCCCCTGTTGCTTTAAAATAAAGTTTGATCAAATTGATACTAATAACCTTGATAAACGTTCATAGAAAAGAGCGTGTTTTGAAAAAAAGATTGCTCAAAACACGCTCTTAATATTTTCAGTTGGTTCATTCTTTTATAAAAAAGTTTGATAATTTCCTATCTATGTTGCTCCACAATCGCGCCCGATTGTGGAAGAGATTAAAAAATTTGAATGGTCCATAGACAAAGTAAAGTTGCCTGACTGATCTAACTCAAAAACCAAAAGCACACCCGTAAAATGATGGGATTCTTTGGGATTCCTGCGCAAAAAACTCAATTTAAATATAAAGAGCTGCGTAATAATAGGAGAAGTTTCCATCTCCCAAAGATCCATCACCCCCTCCTAATCGATTTCAGTGGAAGGGAGTATAAAGCACGCCCGAGGAAAAGACCTCCAACGGCAAAAATAATCGACAGCCAGAGTCCGACCTGACTTATTGCTAAATACGAAGGAATCGTAATATTTAATGTAACTTTCAGAGCAACAAACACGATAAGTGTTACAACCACATAGAGGTTCCTCTTGCCCGTTCCGATTTTCCCTTGTTCTTTTTGAGCGATTGCCCATCCTTGGGCCATCCCTGCCAAAATGCCTAATACGACTCCCACTAATAACAACATCCATTCAGTCGTTCCAATGCTGTTCGTCGCAATGGACCACACGATCCCGACAATAAGTAGCATTGTTCCGATAAAAAATGTTTTATCTAACATTTTCACTACTCTTCAAACCCTTCTGATTTTTTTACTGAATACTATCAACTTGTGTTATAGAATCAACTCTATCCATTTCAAACCTCCGACTTGCGCAGCATCTTATAAGTTATGGTAGCGCAGATGGTAGATACCGAAACGAGCCACATTAGAAGTCATTGGTTGAGAGAGTTAGGATGCCAAGAACACATTTCGTATCACAACGTCTTATTTAAACTGTATAAGCCTTCTTCAAAAGTTCAATCACTTCTTCTATTGTAAGACCAAAGGATTTGTAGTATGAAATGTCGCTAACCATTTGCTTTATGACCATTTCGTTGCGTATTCGCAGTATCTCATCGGATGAGAATTCTGCTACAAAGCACCCTTTACCCGTTATTGTATTTATCAAACCACATCGTTCGAGTTCTTCCCAAGCTTTCTTTACGGTGATGATACTAACACGAAGTTCCTTGGCTGCTTGTCGAATGGGTGGTAAACAATAGCCGCCTTCTAATTCGCCTTTCAAAATTTGGGCGCTGATTTGTTCGAAAAGCTGCTGATAAATTGGCTTTTCAGATGTGTTCGAAATTGCTATATTCATTGTATCTCCACTTGTAGGAATCGCTTATACGCAATTCGATAAGCAATCATGGTGAACAAAGTAAATATCACGATTCCTGCGATCAGGATGGATATTTGAAGCGCCATATTGTCAGCGCCGCTACCATTGAAAATGTCAGACACAAAAGAATTCTGGATTCCGAGCCATTGTGCAACTCCGGCAAAAACCATTGCGGCTGTAACGGATGCGAAGGTTGCTTCACCATATTTATACGCTGTCTTGTAATACATGGAAATAAAGATGATGTTGAAGATCGCGAGCATGACAAAACATAGTCCCCAGAAACCCATGTGCGGTGCGAAGAAATAGTAGGTTTGATTCGGATATAAGCGAATATTTAACATTCCAAAGATAATTGCACTAACAATATGCAATAATTCCAGAATGACAATAACGAACACCCTCGCCTTTACCATGTCTTTTTTGGTTACAGGCATCATAGTAGTAAATATTAAATCGTTCTGAGTTCTATATCCTGCAAACATAATCGGTATCGTTATCCAGCAAAAATACAGAATGACAATAAAATATAACCAACCGGGAACAAGCATTAATGCACCTATAAAAACAGGTAATACAAAAAACATGGGATTTAGGCCTAATTTTAAATCCTTCATCACTAAGTTATACATACATATCCTCCTTTTTTGAGAAGTAAATCATGATTTCTTCGAGACTCGGCGTGGTTGCTTTAATATCGGAGGAGGGATCGAAGTCTTTGGAGTGAATCAATCCCGTAAAGCCAAATGAATTTATTTTGTAGGAAATCAAATTTTCTTTCACCTGATTTAGCTGGTTTCCGTTACCATTTAGTAGGCGATATGAGGCAATAAATTCATCTTTCTCAGAACTGTTGATAATTTGACCGTTTTCGATAAAGGTAATAAAATCCGCGCATTTCTCCAAGTCGGATGTAATATGAGTAGAGAAAATAATGCTGATCTCGCCATCTATCACGAGCTCTTGAAAAATATCCAACAGATCATCTCTTGCGGCTGGATCGAGTCCGCTTGTCGGTTCGTCTAGGATGAGAAGCTTCGCCCCATGGGATAGGGCAAGGGCCAAACTGTACTTTACCTTCATCCCCGTCGACAATTCAACGATTTTTTTGTTTTCATCCAATTTAAATCTTCGTAAATAGTTGTAATAGGTTTCATCATCCCAATTCGTGTAGAACTTCTTAATCACATTGGTCAACATCTTCATTTTGCTTCGAGTATAAAAGTCAATGCCGCTAAATGTGTATCCGATTTCCTGTTTCAATTCAACCTCGTGTTCGGCAATGTTCTTGCCTAAAATGCGTACCTCGCCGCTATCAAGATTAATCATGTTCAAGATCGATTTAATGGTGGTTGTTTTTCCTGCGCCATTGGCACCGATAAAGCCCATAATATAACCCTTTTCCAGTTGAAACGATACATCCTTTAACTCGAAATTTTGATATTTCTTATTTAAATTTCTAATGTCTAATGCCAGCATACAGAACCTCCTTATTAATTGTGTATACCGTATATGCACAATATATGCCAGAGTACTTATTAAGATAACTATCAAATTTTCCAATATGCACCCATTTTTCATGCATCACAATATAAATTGTGTTGTTTTGCTGTTTCGCATAGTTCTACATGTACAAATCGCTTATTTGCTGCAGAACCTGCACCATACGCAATATAACGTGTATCCGCAATTTGAATTGTTTCGTCCCAATCAACTGCATAATGTACAAATGCATTACGCCAAGTACAAGACTCGTATTTTTGGATATTAATAGCTGGTGCTTCAGATGTGGCTGTGGAATGTGCCACTACTCCTTCATATGCACCGTAACGATAAGGGATTTTAGATAAACCATCAATAATTAAAAGTCTATCAGCAAATGCACCCGTAACAAACGAAAATAAAATAAGTAACGTTGCAAGAACAGAAGTACATAGTTTCATTGTTTTCTTCATTACACATCACCTTCCCCCAGGATTTTTTGTTTGATATCTGATACATCTTTTGATAGTGAACCAAAGGCTTTTGCTTGTTCTTCGATGACTTGTTGGTTTTTCTCAATGACCTTTTGATATTGTGCTGCACGCTGTTCATTCTTTTTTTGCGTAGTAAAAAGCATCCACACGAATAACGCTACAAATGCTCCTCGTTGAATCATTGAATTAAAAATTTGTTCCTCCATCGTTCTCATCTCCTTTGGAAAAATAAAAAGAGAGACACTTGTCCCTCTTTCGCAAAAATATATTTCTCTGATATCAAATTGTCCCTTTGATTATTAGGCTTAAAATCCCCATTACAACTGCACCAATAATAATTCGCAAAATCCAAGTTGTATTCATACTAATTTTCTCTAATTGCTTATTAATTGTCGCTATATCTTTTTCATTTATGGTGGTACGTGTTTCTAAATTTCGAATATCCTTCATTATCTCTGTTTGCTCTAACTTTAAGTAGTCTATTTTTCGTTCTAAATCTTCCATATTTTCACTTCTTTATTCCTAATAAATATGAAACATCTAAATATCCTATTCTAACAGTGGACAAAATGTTCTTTATCACATAAAAAAGAGCTCTTACTTATAATTAGGTCCAAAAATTTTAATACCCTCTCGTGCGAGTGCACGCATTTCTTCATCCAAACGATCCAATTCATTACGTTCTACTTCTGAATCCATTTCTGTATCGGATTTCACTTGATAGTATTCTTTACGTAGCTTAGCCATTTCCTTATCTACTTTATTGAACGCCTTCATTTCAGAAGCATTTGGCGCTTCTTCATCATTCTTTTACTATCAGCTTGAATCGCTTGTTGTTCGTCCGTGACGTTATAGTAATCTTCCGTTACTTTTCCGCCACCTTGACCATTTACAAAGAATGCTTTAAATTTAGCTGTTAAGCAACAAATTATTCTTCGGAATCCTGTTAAAAATGCAGAAATACCTAAAAAGGAAAAAAACCACCCGAATTTGGACAGAGGAAGAAGTAAAAAAATTTTTATTGCATTCTCAAGAATCACCTTATCATATTGGATTTGTTCTTACAATAACCACAGGATTTCGTTTAGGAGAGGTTCTAGGTTTACGATGGCAAGATGTTGATTTTGATAATCATACAGTAACTAGTAATCAGACATTAGGTAATGATAATAAATTGAAGTCAAGTGCTAAAACAAACTCATCAAAACGGACTATTCCTATTCCTAATGAAACAGTCGAAGAGTTAAGAAAACATAAAATCAAAATTAACAAGGATAAATTACGACTTGGTTCCGCTTATCGAGATTTAGATTTAATTAATTGCAATGATTTTGGAGAAATAGTAAAAAGGAATACATTTAGAGAAAATTTAGTTAAAGTAATCACAAGAGCTGATGTGAAAAAATTAAATTCCATGATTTAAGACATACTCACGCAACGCTATTATTAAAACAAGGGGTCAACCCTAAAATTATAAGCGAAAGATTAGGTCATACGGATATATCTATGACATTAAGAGTTTACTCTCATGTGTTATCCAACATGCAAGAAGAATCCGTTAAAACTTTCGGGAAAAATATCTTTGGATAGTCAATGTTTGCAAATACGAAAATCAAAACCCACAAACGTTGTTATAGCAACGTTTGTGGTGTTAGTCCATACAATATAAATTGAATCGTATTTTCAATTTCCACTTCATCGTCCCATTTTTCTTCAGG
>Ga0102589_1000999_pt1 | contig 44221 bp, 45 predicted proteins | sample AraplaMF_Col_mLB_FD_76858 | JGI IMG/M metagenome (GOLD analysis project Ga0102589, IMG submission 76858) | Arabidopsis root microbial communities from the University of North Carolina, USA - plate scrape MF_Col_mLB | ecosystem: Host-associated > Plants > Roots > Endosphere | place: USA...
CAGCGCCAACGTGACGGTCAGCAACAGCACCACGCGCAACAACGCCTGGGGCGGCCTGGCGCTTTACCAGGCCAACCGCTATTACAACCAGCAGATGAACAACATCACGGTGGCGGGCAACAACAGCTTCACCGAGCGCAACCCGGTCTACCTGCAGGACGAATCGGCCAGCCGCAACTTCGGCACGCTGAGCATCGCCGGCTTTGACTTCGCGGTGCGCAACGCCAGCACCGCGGGCAACAACAACCAGTACACCTGGCTGCAGGCCTCGCAGCAAAACGCGTTTGACTACGCCGTCAACCTGGGCAGTTCCGCCTCCAGCTATGTGCAGGGCTGGAACGGCGCGCAGGCCACGCAGGACTTCCACGTCGGCATCGGCAGCCTGCTGGGCGGCGGCACACAGGCGCTGTCCATCAACACGGCGCTGGGCAACGCGGGAAATGGCGCCAACATCCGCGTGGGCGCGGGCACTTATGCCGAGAACGTGGTGGTGAACAATCCCTACAACTTCTATTTCAGCGGCAGCACGCTGCGCAGCCTGGCGCTCAACACGGGCGCAAGCGGATCGGGCATCGGCGGCACGGTGACGGCCACCGGCGCGGTGGCGGAAGACGGCGTGAGCGGCTTCCTGTTCAATGCCGGAATACCTGATCCTTTGGCCCCCAATGCCACGCCCCCGGTCCGCCTGCTGGGCGACACAACGCTGGTCACCCTGGGCTCTGACATCACCATTAACGGCGATATCCAGAACGCCGGTGCCACGGCTAACTCGCTTAGCCTGATCGCCGGATCGGGCGCAAACCGCGGCAACGTGCACATGCTATCGGGCGGCACCGAGACGAATGCGCTCGGCCGGCTTGAGGTGGTCTCCAACCAGTACGACCTGGACAGCACGCTCTGGGTCAAGGGTTACGGCATCAACGCGCTGGGCAATGTCGCGCTGAGCAATCACACGCTGCGCGGCCAGGACGCCGGCGCCACCAACACCCTGAATGCCGGCGGCGACGTGAGCGGCTCCACCATCAGCCAGGGCGCCGTCCAGGTCACCAGCGGCGGTGATGTTTCGGCCAACGTCACCGCCAGCCAGGTGGCGGTGGCCGCCGTCGGCGATGTGAGCGGCACTACCACCAGCCAGGGCAACGTGCAGGTCAGCAGCAGCACGGGAGACATCAGCGGCAACATCAGCGGCAACAACGTGGTGGTGCAGGCACAGGGTAACGTGACCGGCACCACCACCAGCCAGGGCACTGCGCAGGTCAGCAGCAGCACGGGAGACATCAGCGGCAACATCAGCGGCAGCACTGTGGTGGTGCAGGCGCAGGGCAACGTGAGCGGCACCATGACCAGCCAGGGCGATGTGCAGGTCAGCAGCAGCACCGGCAACATCAGCGGAAACATCAGCGGCAACAACGTGGTCGTTCAGGCGCCGCAGGGCGACGTGAATGTGGTTGTGGTGGCTTCGGGCTCCGCTTCCCTGGCCGGCGACTCGGTGGTTGCCAATGTCGTGGCGCCCGTGGTGGCGGTGGCCGCCGTAGGCGAGGCCCAGGTGACGGGCTCGTCCTCTCAGGTGACGTTGACCGCGGCCAGCGGCAGCGTCAGCGGCAGTTTCGGTCAGGTGACGAACTCAGGCGGAGGCCTTGTCAATGTCAATGGCAGGCCTCAGGGCAACCAGCAGCTCTCGTCTAACGCCGAAAACAACCGCGTGATTCCATCCGGCAACAACCTGGCGGAAGGCGCTCCAGCCGAGCAGCCCGCGCTACAGCTGGCCCAAGCCGGCTTGCTCGCAAGTGAGGGCGAGTCGCGTGTAGTCCGCAGTTCGCCGTCCGGCGCAGGCGAGGCCCTCGACAACGGCCAGTCGGTGGAGCTCGATATGTCGCCGAAAAACGAGCGCGAGAAGGACCAAGGGAAAGAGTAAGAGAGGGACGCCCCGGAAAGAGGGCGAAAAAAAACCGGCTTAGCGCCGGTATTGTTCCTGTTGTCCCTGCTGCGCGTGCAGGCTGGCCCCAAGTTGCGCGGCAACGGCTTGCGCGGACTGGACTTCCGGCGCCGCCATGCTTGCCTGCGGCTGCTGAGCAGGCAATGCGGCTGGGCGCGGGGCTTCGACACCGGCGCCGCCAGCCGGCTGCACGCGGCGGGCTCCGTCAAAGCGGCGCTGCCAGTAGCTCACACCCATACTTTCGACGCGCACTTCGGCGCCGGGTTTGGGCGAGTGGATGAATTTGCCGTCGCCGACGTAAATGCCGACATGGCTGAAAGCGCGCCGCATGGTGTTGAAAAAAACCAGGTCGCCGGGCTGCAAGTCGTTTTTCTCGATGCGCTGGGTGGCTGCGGCCTGTTGTTCGGCCCGGCGCGGCAGCAGCAGGCCAACGCTTTGCTCGTAAATGGCACGTACAAAGCCGCTGCAGTCAAAACCGGTTTCGGCGTTGTTGCCGCCGCGTTTGTAGGGAACCCCCAGGAAGCCCATGGCGTTAACCACCAGCTCCGATGCCTTGTTGCTGACGCTTTGGCGGACCTGGCCGAGCTGCGTGAGCAGGCCCTTGTCGGCCAGCATTTTGTCCATGTCGTCGTTGGAATTACCTGGTGCTGCCTGTACGCCGGCTGCCAGCAGGGCGGCAGAGGCAATGATGAGGGCAGGGGCAATTTTTCGCATGGCGCTGAGGATACTTGACAGATCTGTCCTACGTCAACCTCAAGTGGCTTCTTGATAAGCTTTACAAGCCCTTGATTTGTAACGAATTTATCTAGGGGAAAACCCGTTTGTACGCCTTCGGTGCTATGTTTACATACGAAAAAGGCGCATGGGCGGCCCACCCGAATTGGGGCGCGGAGGCCTGTATTGTAGTCGCTGGTTTCGGCGTATTTTAAGGAGCGAAATATGAGTGCTTTCAAGGTCATATCAGTAAAGTTCGCTCTTTTTTTTATAGCGTTCTTTTGGGCGGTCCCTGCCGTCCAAGCCCAGGGTGTGCGTTTGGAAACGGTGGCCACCGGCCTGCAAAATCCCTGGGGCCTGGCCTTCCTGCCGAACGGTCGGTTTTTGGTGACTGAACGGTCGGGCCGGTTGCGGGTGGTTGCGCCCGACGGCAAGCTGGCAACGCCTGTGGCCGGCTTGCCGGAGATTGCCGCCGGCGGACAGGGCGGGCTGCTGGACGTGATCACCGACAGCGACTTTGCGCGTAACCGCACTGTCTTTTTCTGCTTCTCCGAACCCGGGCCCGCAGCTCGTGGCAACAGCACGGCGCTGGCTCGGGCAACCCTGAGCGCCGACGAAAGCCGGTTGGACAACCTCAAAATTATCTTCAGCCAGAAGCCCAAGGTGGCCAGCAGCGCGCACTTCGGCTGCCGCATCGTCGAAAGCCGGGCCGACGGAAGCGGCGCCGCCGACGGCAAGCTTTTCCTCACGCTGGGCGAACGCTTTTCACGCAAGGAAGACGCCCAGGTGCTGGACAACCACCATGGGAAGATTGTCCGCATCAACAAGGACGGCTCGGTCCCCCAGGACAACCCCTTCGTAGGCAAGGCCGGGGCGCTGCCCGAAATCTGGAGCTACGGCCACCGCAATGCGCAGGGTGCGACGTTGGCGCCCGACGGCACCTTCTGGATGCACGAGCACGGCCCGCAAGGCGGCGACGAAATCAACCTCCCCAAGGCCGGCGCCAATTACGGCTGGCCCGTCATCACCTATGGCGAGAACTACGGCGGTGGCAAGATAGGCGAGGGCATCACCGAAAAAGCCGGCATGCAGCAGCCCCTGCATTACTGGGTGCCGTCGATCGCACCTTCGGGCATGGCCTTCCTGACGAGCGAGCGCTACGGCAAGGCCTGGCAGGGCAACCTGTTTGTCGGCTCGCTCAAATTCGGCTACCTGGATCGCATCGAACTCTCCGCCCCCTTCGCCGGCAAGGTGGTGCGCGAAAGCAAGCTGCTTACCGAACTTGGCGAGCGCATACGCGACGTGCGCCAGGGCCCGGACGGGCTGCTTTACGTGCTGACCGACAACAGCAACGGCAAGCTGATACGGCTGCTACCCGGGAGTTGAGCCGAAAACGCCTACTGCGGCGTGACGGCGGCAATCAGGTCCAGTTCCACCGAGGCGTTCTTGGGCAATTGCGCGACGCCCACCGAGGTGCGCGTATGCGTGCCGGCTCCGCCCAGCACTGCATGCAGCAGTTCCGACGCGGCATCGGCCACCTCGCTTTGCTGGCTGAAATCCATCGCGGACTGCGTGTAGACCGTGACGCGCAGAATCTGCTCGATGCGGTCCAGGCTGCCCAGGCTTTGCCGCAGCAGCACCAAAGCGCGCATGGCGCAAACCTTGGCGGCAAGCTGTGCCTGGGCCAGCGATACCTCCGCGCCGACGCGGCCGGTGACCACCACCGTGCTGCCCACGCGCGGCACCTGGCCGCTGACATAGACCACGTCGCCATGCCGTACGGTGGACACATAGTTGCCGCCTATCTTGATCTCGCCTTCAAAGCTGTAGCCAAGGGCGGCCTCCTGGGCGGCAAAACGGGCGTTGCGTAAGTTTTCCATGAGGGTCTTTCTTTGGACGGTTATATATAGAGAGGGAAGGATGGGAATTCAGGGCGGGCTCAAGCGGGGCTTTTAAGCCGCAGCAGGCTCAGCCCCAGCAGGCCGAAGGCGCCGCCGCACAGGCGGTTGAACGCCCGGGCCCGGCGCGGCGTGCCGAACCAGCGGTGCGTGTGGCGCGCCAGCAGCACATACACCATGTGGGAGCACAGCACGCAGGCCGCGAAGGCGCTGGTCAGCGCCAGGAACTGCGGCAAAACGGGCGCCTGGGGAAGGATGAACTGCGGAAACAGCGCCGTGAAAAACAGGATGCTTTTCGGGTTGGTCAGCGCCACCAGCAGGCCCTGGCGGAACAGCGCGGCATTGCTTTTGCTGGGCTGCGCCTGCTGCGGCAGGGGGGTGTCGAACATCGAGGTCTTGCTGGTCCACTGGCGCCAGCCGAGGTAGACCAGGTACACCGCGCCCACAGCCTTGAGCACCGCGAACAGCCAGGCCGAGGTATGCAGCAGCGTGCCCAGGCCCGCCATCGCCGCGGCCGAGACCGAGAACACGCCCAGCACATTGCCCGCAGAGCTCCAGAGCGTCTTGCGCGGCCCCCAGGCCACGGCATTGGAAACCGCCAGCAAAATGCCCGGCCCGGGGCTTAGCGCGGTCACAAGGGAAATGGTGAGGAACAAGAGCCAGGCGGAAGTGGTCATGGGGCGGATGAAGAAGGGGTAAAAATCGAATCTACCTTGGCGGCCTTAAACCGGCTCGGCCCCACGGTATCGCCCGTGCGCGGCCTGGGTGATTGCCCAGAGACCGCTCAGCCAATACTTGCCTGCCGCCGCCAGCCTGGCCAGGCGCGGCGCCCGGATGGGCTGGTTCACGATGCAGGCCGCGCCGCCATGCTGGGCGGTGATGGTGATCCAGCCGTCGCGGGCGACGGTCTGTGATTGCCCGGACTCCAGTGCCGTGGCATCGCGAAACACCTGTTCGCCGAGCCAGCGCGGCGCGCCCGTCACCAGCAGCGTGCCCGAGGTGCTGATCAGCGCGCTGCCGGCCTTGCTGTGAAAAAACAGGGATTCACCGGCGTCGAGTTCAAGGTGGCGGGAGGCGGGGCGGTTTTGCATGGCGGCTCCATTCGGGTTGGGTAAGTCGGGAGAGGGCATGGCTGCAAGATTAAGGAAAGCCAGGAATTCCCGACAGAGGCACACAAGCTCTTTCTGTATCGGTACAGAGACTTCTTTTTGCATCTGTTATGGTCTGGTTTTAATCCATCTGTGGCTGTGTCGCTGCAGCCCCTTCACGGATCATTCAGCCTATGGACGTGCAACCCCTGACACAAGCGCCAACGCAGACGCAAGCCTCGACGGAGCCCCTGTACCTGCGGCTTTCCAGCCACTACCGGCAGGCCATACAGTCCGGCGTGCTGATGCCCGGCGAACGCATGCCTTCCGTCCGGGCGCTGACCCGGCTGCATCAGGTCAGCTTGTCGACCGCGGTGGAAGCCTGCCACACGCTGGAAGACGAAGGCCTGCTCGAAGCCCGGCCGCGCTCCGGTTACTTTGTGCTCAAGCGGCGCCGCACCGACCTGCAGCCGCCCAGCGAGCCCGACTCCGGCCGCAAGCTGGATCCGGCCCAGTACGTCGGCGTTCATGACCGCGTGTCGGACTTTGTCGCCAAATGCGATGTCTACCCACTGGTCACCAACCTGGCGGGCACCTATGGCTCGCCGGCGATGTACCCCGCTGAGGCGCTGAGAAACGCCGCCACGCGAACCTTGCGCAAGCATCCCTTTCTGCTGGTGACCGCGCCCGATTTTCTGCACGACTCCCCGCTCAATGCCGTGCTGGCCAAGCGCGCGCTGGAGGCCGGCATGCAGCTCTCGCCTGAGGACATCCTGGTCACCCACGGCTGCATAGAGGCCCTCAACATCGCCTTGCGCGCGGTGGCGCAGCCGGGCGATACCGTCGCGGTGGAGTCGCCCACCTACCATGGCCTGCTGCAAATCCTGGAAAGCCTGGGCCTGCGCGCGCTGGAGATCCCCACCAGCCCGCAGCAGGGCATCTCCGTCGAGGCGCTGGACCTGGCCCTGCGCACCCACGACAGGATTCGCGCCGTGGTGGTCATGCCGAATTTCCATAACCCGCTGGGCAGCGTCATGCCCGATGCCGAAAAAGAAAAGCTGGTGCGCCTGTGCGAGCGCCAGCGGATCGCGGTGATCGAGGACGACACCTACGGCGCCCTGGGCCCCGACGACATTCCGCTCAAGGCCGCCAAGGCCTGGGACCGTGACGGCTCGGTGATTTACTGCGCCTCGCTGCGCAAGACCCTGGCGCCCGGCCTGCGCCTTGGCTGGGTTGCCGGCGGCCGCTGGCAGGCCCGCATCCACATGATCAAGTACGCGCAAAGCCGTGCCAATGAAATCCTGGCCCAGTTCACCGTGGCCGAGTTCATGGCCTCCAGCGCCTACGACCGCCACATGGCCAGGCTGCGCCGCATGCTCAACGTGCAGCGCGAACAGATGGCCGAGGCCATCGCGGCGCATTTCCCGGCCGGAACGCGTCTGTCGGTGCCCAGGGGCAGCATGATGCTGTGGGTGGAACTGCCGGCCGGCACATCGGCCCAGGCCGTTTTTGACACCGCCATACGCCAGGGCATACGCGTCGCGCCCGGCTCCATGTTTTCCAACTCGAACCGCTTCGACAATTTTTTGCGCATCAGCTGCGGCGAACCTTTTTCCAGCCAGGTCAACGAGGCACTGCGCTCGCTGGCGGCCATTGTCTCGGCCCAGGTGGCGAAAGCCTGAGACGACTGAAGCTAATGCGACGCCGCGTGGCCGCGCTTCACAAAGAACAGGCCCGCGCCCACCGCCATCAGCATGCCGCCGAACACCCGGTTTTGCAGCTTGATGGCACGGGCGTTCTTGAACAGCACCTGCAGCCGGCTGGCCGCGAAGGCATAGCCGTGCATCACCACGGTATCCACCGCCACCGTGGTCACGGCCATCACCAGCAGCTGCGGCCACAGCGGCCGGCTGGGGCTGATGAACTGCGGCAGCACCGCCACCATGAACAAAATGCCCTTGGGGTTGGTCACATTGGTCAGCAGGCCCGTGAGGAAACGGCGTTTCGCTGAGAGGCCATAGGCATCGGCCGCACCGGCCTGGCCATCCGCCGCGATGCCGTTTGAAGAGTGCCACTGCGCCCAGCCGATGTAGATCAGATAGGCGGCGCCCAGGATTTTGACGACGCTGAAGGCCAGCTCCGACGCCACCAGCAGCGAACCCACACCCGCACCCGCCACCAGCAGGATGACCACCAGCCCAATCTGCAAGCCGGCAATCGTCGCGCGCGTGCGCCGCAAGCCGAAGCTCAAGCCATGGCTCATGGCCAGCACGGCCCCCGAGCCCGGGGACAGCGCAATCAGGATGGAGGCGAGGAAGTAGGCTGTCCAGGTGTCGAGGGCCATGGTTATCGGAGTCGAGTGAAGGAAAGGAGGGGCGGGCAACGGAGAGAAAACGCCTGCCATCCTACAGGGAGCCGGGCGGCCCCGAAGGTATCATGCCCGCATGGCTTCCAGGGGATACGCGCAAAATCAACTCACGCAAACCCGTCGTGCCGCGCAGCTGTGGGTGGTCGAGTGGTGGCGGCTGGTGCATTTGGGGGCCTTGATCCTGGTGCTGACGCTGTCGCCGTCGAGTTACAGCCCGCAAAGCCGCGCGATTCTGGCGCGCCATATCTATCTCAACACCGCGCCCATTCTTTTGGGGTTCACGGTGCTGTGCGCGCTGGTGACGGTGGTGCTGACGCGCATCGTCCTGGTGACGGCGCTCAGCTATGGGCTGTCGCAGTATGCGCTGCAGGTGGTGATCCGGGTGCTGGTGCTCGAGCTCATTCCGCTGACGGCTGCCCTGTTTGTGGCGCTGCGCTGCACGATTCCCGATGGCGCTGAGCTGACGGCCATGCAGGCCAGCGGCGAGCTGGACGAGATGCGGCGCAAAGGCGTTGAACCCGTGCGGCGCGAGGTGTTGCCGCGTGTGGTGGCGGGCATGTTCTCGGGCATCACGCTGGCGGCGCTGAGCTGTGTGGTAGCGCTGGTGGTGGCTTACCTGGCCACTTACGGTTTTGGGCTGTCCGGCCTGGCGGCTTACACGCGGCTGTTCGGCCAGGTGTTCAGCCCGGCGGTGACGCTGATCTTTGTGCTCAAGACCCTGTTTTTCTGCCTGGCCGTGTCGCTGATTCCCATGGCCTCGGCGCTTTACGGCATGTCCGAGGCCAGCGTGCGCACCAGCGCCGAGATGCGTGGGCTGGTGCGCATGTTTGCGGTGATCTTGCTGATCGAGATCGCTTCGCTGGTCGGCAATTACTATTGACCCAACAAGAAGAAAACAAGCCCATGAGTTCATCCCACGACAATCCCAACCCGCCGCCGGACCGGCCGGACCCGCTGCAGCCGGCGCGCGAGGCGCAGCAGTCCTCGCCCGCGGAAATCCGCAGCCTGGAGTTCAAGGCCAGGCTGCTGCTGCTTTTCATGCTGCTGCTGGTGTGCGGCTCGGCGCTGTATGTGATGTATGCGCGCGGCGCGTTTGAGTCCACCCAGCGCCTGGTGCTGATCGCCGACGATTCCGACGGCGTGGTGGTCGGCATGGACCTGACGTTTTCGGGTTTCCCCATAGGCCGGGTCAACCGCGTGGAGCTGGCCCCGGACGGCAAGGCCCGCATCCTGGTCGACGTGGCCGCCAAGGACGCCCACTGGCTGCGTACCAGCAGCGTGTTCACGCTGGTGCGCGGGCTGGTCGGCGGCACCGCCATACGCGCTTACACCGGGCTGCTCAACGACCCGCCGCTGCCCGAGGGCGCGGAGCGCACCGTGCTGCTGGGTGACGCGGCCGCCGAGGTGCCCAAGGTGATCGCCGCGGCCAAGGACCTGATCGAGAACCTCAACACCCTGACCGGCGAGGGCGGCTCGGTGGGCGCCAGCCTGGCCAACCTGAAAACCCTGACCGACAGGTTGAACGGCCCGGGCGGGGCGCTCGCGGTGCTGCTGGGCAGCGAGGCCGAGGCCAAAAAATTCGCCGCCACCCTGGACCGCACGAATGCCTTGCTCACCAAGCTGGACGGCCTGGCCGCCAAGACCGACACCCAGGTCTTCGGCGACAAGGGCCTGATGCCCGAAACCCGGGCCACCGTGGTGCAGCTCAACACCATGCTGGGCGAGGCCCGCACCAGCCTCAAAAAGGTCGATGCGCTGCTGCAGGATGCCCAGGCCGTGACCCGCAACGCCAAGGACGCCACGGCCGACCTGGGCGCGCTGCGCGCCGACGTGGAGGCCAGCCTGCGCAAGGTGGAAGGCCTGATCAACGAGATCAGCCGCAAATGGCCTTTCGCCAAGGATGCGAGCGAGGCGGAGATGAAACTGCCATGAAGACCTCTTTGATCAAACCCGCTGCGCTGCTGCCGGCCGTGATCGCCGCCGGGCTGCTGGCCGCCTGCTCCAGCGGGCCGCGTGCACCCGACTGGCAGCTCGAAGCCAAGGGCTCCATGGACCGTTCCGTCGCCGCCTACATGGAAGGCAACAACCGTGTTGAGATGGCCGAGCTTGAGCGCGCGCGCGGCCAGCTCACGCGCTCGGGCCGTGCCGACCTGCTGGCCACGGCTGAGTTGCTGCATTGCGCGACACGCGTTGCCAGCCTGGTTCTTGATGAGCCTTGCACGGCTTTTGAAAAACTGCGGCCTGACGCCACAGAGGCGCAGCGTGCTTATGCCGACTACCTCAAAGGCCAAGTGGCGCCGCAGGGCATCGCGCTGCTGCCCGAATCGCAGCGTGCCGCCGCAGCCGGCAATGTGGGCGCGCTGGCCGGTATCACGGACCCTTTGTCGAAACTGGTGGCGGCCGGTGTGCTGTTGCAATCCGGCAAGGCCAACCCCGCCGTGATCAGCCAGGCGATTGATACCGCTTCGGCCCAGGGCTGGCGGCGTCCGCTGCTGGCCTGGCTGGGCGTGGAGCTGCGCCGGGTAGAGCAGGGTGGCAACGCGGCAGAAGCCGACCGCCTGCGCCGGCGCATCGAACTGACACAAAACACGCCGGCGCCCGCCAAGCCGTGAAGGAAGCACCGTGAGTTACCGGCTCAGGCTGTATGCCTATGAAGATGCCTCTGAAGGAGAGTTGCGGGCGGCCGAGCAGCGCTTCAGGACGGCGCTGGAAGCCGCGCTGGGCCATGAAAGCCTGGTGCTGCCGGTCTACAACGCGTATATGCGGCTGGTCGCAACTTACGGCGAAGCACCGGCGGAGGATGTGCTGTCGTCCGATGAGCTGGAAGTGTTCAGCCAGTGGCAGGCGGCGGAACTGGCGGCGGTGACCGCTGCGTTGGGGCCGAACCGCTATATGGGTGATGCGCAGTTTGAGATTCGTCCGGCATAGGGGCCCAACAAACTCTCCCGGAATCTTGCTCCCTCTCCCTCAGGGAGCGGGTTGGGGTGAGGGCCGCAGCCTGTGGATGAGCCTGTGCAACTTTTATCGCCGCTGGCCCTCACCCCCGCCCTCTCCCTGAGGGAGAGGGAGTAAAACGCCTCAGGGCGAGCGGCTCAGGCGCGGCGAGGCCAGCGCCTGCAACTGGTCCGAGATCGCTGTCTCGACCGCGGGAACCTGCTTGAACAGCTGTGTTTTTTCGAGCGCAGCGTGCAACTGCCGTAAATCCTTGCTGCTGGTGGTGGCCTTGATCTGGGCGATAGCCGCTGTGGTGTTGCCGGTTTTAAGCACGGCCAGCATCTTCGTCACCCAATCGCTGGCGGCGGGTCGTTTCTGGTTCATGCGGCATTGTAGGACGGCCCTCCAAGACAAAGGGTGCTTAACTGGAGAGGAGACTTGACCTTGAGTGCACTCAAGGATTTTTAATTCCTGCAAGCCCTCGCGACGTGCAGGGCCTCACACCCGGTGCAACGGGCATTCCAGGAGATTCCTCATGAGCACAGCACCTATCCCCACCATCACCGAGGCCAACAGGCAGCACATCCAGCAAGTCATGGCCGAACTGGACAAAGGCAACGGCAAGCCATTTGTCGAGGCCATGGCCGATGATTTTTCATGGACGATTCCCGGGGGCACGCCGTGGTCGCGCACTTACCGCGGCAAGCAGCAGGTCCTCACGGAGCTGCTGCGGCCTTTGTATGCCCAGTTCGCCACGCCTTACATCAGCACCACACGCCGCGTGATGGCGGACGGCGATATGGTCATCATTGAATTCGACGGGCGCGTCACCACCAAAGCCGGCAAGGCCTACAACAACCATTACTGCTATGTCTGCCGCATGGCGGACGGGCAGATGAAAGACTTGATGGAGTACCTGGACACAGCGCTGGTGAGTTCGGCGCTTGAGGCTCCTTCATCTCCCGCGCCGTTGAGTCCCGCGCATGCGCCAGAACCGCAGGTTCTATAGTGATGCATGGCTGAAACCTTCCTGATCGGGCAACTCGCCGCGCGCACCGGGCGCAGTGTGCACACCATACGCTGGTACGAGGCGCAGGGGCTGATCCCAGGCGTGGCGCGCGACGGCGGGCGGCGCCGCGTCTACGGCGAGCTGCACATCAGCTGGCTGGAGCTGATGGATAGGCTGCGGCGCACCGGCATGTCGATTGCCGAAATGCGAGAATACACCGCGCTGGTCAAGCAGGGCAGCGGCACGCTGGCCAAGCGGCAGGCGCTGCTGTCGGCGCACCGTGAGCAGGTCAGGGACATGATTGCCGAATGGCAGCTGGCGCTCAGGCTGCTGGACAGCAAGATCGATTTTTACGACGAGTGGGTGGCTTCGGGCAAACGCCCGGCGGTGAAGGTGGTGGAGCGCGCGGGCCCGGCGCTCAAATCCCGCCCCAAGGCCAAGCCGCGCCGACCCCTGAAAGCTTAGGCGGCAGGCGCATCCAGCGCATTGAGCAGTACGCGTAAGCCGGCCAGCGCCGCTTCACCGCCTTCCATTTGCGCCCGCACGATGGCGCCATCCACGGCCAGCGCCGTCGCGCCGGCGATGGCTTGCTGGCGCGGGCCGGCCGGCAGCAGGCCGGCAATGACTTGGCGCATCTCGTTTTTGTGGTTCTGCACGATCTGCGCAACGCCGGGCAGGGCGGCCGCTTCGGCTGTGGCGTTGATGAAGGCGCAACCGCGAAACAGCGGATCGGCAAACCATTCGGCCAGCGTGGGCAGCAGCGGCGACAAGCCGCCGCCCGACACCGCGCCGTGCCGCCCCAGCGCATCGACGAACCAGGCCATCCAGCGCTCATGGCGGTAGTCGAGGAAGGTGCGGATCAGCTCGTCTTTGCTTGGAAAGCAGCGGTAGAAGGTGAGTTTGGCCACGCCCGACTCGGCAATGATGCGGTCTATGCCGGTGGCGCGCAGGCCGTCTCGGTAAAACAGGTCGTGCGCGGTGAGCAGGATGCGATCGCGCGGGGAGGGGGCTGAAATGTCCATGGAGCGATTTTAGGAGGCGTAGACAGGCCTGTCTACTTGTGCCAGAATTTCGGTAAGTAGACAGGGTTGTTTACTACCCTTCGATTTCACTTCATTCAAAGGACGACACATGGAAACCCGGCCACCGTTACCACCCTTCACCTACGACACCGCCGTGCAGAAAGTCCGCGCCGCCGAAGACGGCTGGAACACGCGCGACCCGCAGCGTGTGTCGCTGGCCTATACGGCGCAAAGCCGCTGGCGCAACCGCGCCGAGTTCGTCACCGGTCGCGAAGAGATCGTCGGCCTGCTGTCGCGCAAATGGGCGCGCGAGCTGGACTATCGCCTGATCAAGGAGCTGTGGGCCTTCGGCGGCAACCGCATTGCTGTGCGCTTTGCCTACGAATGGCACGATGATGCCGGCAACTGGTTCCGGTCCTACGGCAACGAGAACTGGGAATTCGACGAGAGCGGCCTGATGGCGGTGCGCCATGCCAGCATCAACGACCTGCCCATCAAGGCGGCCGACCGCAAGTTTCACTGGGCGCTGGGGCGCCGGCCTGACGACCACCCGAGCCTGAGCGACCTTGGCTTGTGAGGTGATGGGGGCGGGACTGTAGAATCCGTGTCCCCATGCGCACCGTGTTGTCGCTGCGTGACCTGAATTTGCCCCCGGCTGCCCCCGACTGCCGCCGGGGCGCCCGACCCGAGTGATAGCGCTTTGACTGATTCCCACACCCCAACGGCCGGCCTGGCCAACGACCCCCCCCAAGACGACTCCACAACCATCCAGGAGCCGCGGCTTTGGCGCGGCGACGGCTGGACGGCCAAGGTCATCAAGAATGAAGACGACGACGGCTGGGCCGTCGCCATGATCAAGGACGGTGAGCCCGAGCCCGCGCTGGTCGGCCCCTGGACCATGGGGCGCGACAAGAAAAATCCCAAGCCGCTGGACGGCCCCGCCTTCAGCACGCTGGTGAAAACCGCCTCGGAATTCGTGCGCAGGCACGAGCAGCAGCTGCATGCCACGCTGCACCAGAGCATCACCGTGACCGCCAATGCCGCGCGTGTCACCGTGACGCTGGACATCGTTCCCGACGAGGACAACCCGCACGGCCTTCTCAGCGCTGCCGACGAGGCTGGCGAGCCACTGGCGCAGGTGCGCGTGGTGCCGTCCTTCAAGCTCAACCGCGCCAGCGCCGTGGCGTGGGCCGAAAGCGGCTTTGCCAAGCCGGCAGGCCGGTGAGCGCTCCCAAGGCCTGCGGAATAGACTTCGGCACCTCCAATTCGACGGCGGGCTGGAGCCGGCCTGGGCTGCCCGCGCTGCTGCCGCTGGAAGGCGGCAAGGCGACGTTGCCGTCAGTGGTGTTTTTCCATGCCGAGGACGAGCACGTGAGCTACGGCCGGGCGGCGCTGGCCGACTACCTTGCGGGCTATGACGGGCGCTTGATGCGCTCGCTCAAAAGCCTGCTGGGCACCTCCATGATTGACGACCATACCGAAGTGGCCGGCCGTGCGCTGCCGTTTCGGGTGCTGCTCGCGCAGTTCATCGGCGAACTCAAGCACCGCGCCGAAAAAGCCGCGGACCAGGCCTTCAGCCAGGCGGTGCTGGGCCGCCCTGTGTTCTTTGTGGACGACGACCCGCAAGCCGACAGGAAAGCCGAAACCACCCTGGCCGAAATCGCCCACGCGGTCGGCCTCAAAGACATCGCCTTCCAGTACGAACCCATAGCCGCGGCCTTCGACTACGAGTCGCACATCAGGCGCGAAGAACTGGTGCTGGTGGTGGACATTGGCGGCGGAACGTCCGACTTTGCGCTGGTGCGCCTGTCGCCGGAGCGCGCGCAAAAAGCCGAGCGGCGCGATGACATCCTGGCCAGCGGCGGTGTGCACATAGGCGGCACCGACTTCGACAAATACCTGAGCCTGGCCAGCGTCATGCCCACGCTGGGCCTGGGCAGCCGGCTGGTGAGCGGGCTCGAGGTACCCTCGGCCCAGTACTTCAACCTCGCGACCTGGCACACCATCAACCAGGTCTACAGCAAAAAGTCCGCGACCCAGATCAGTGACATACGGCGCGGCGCGGTCGACAAGGACAAGCTTGACCGCCTGCAGACCCTGGTGCGCGAGCGCGCCGGCCACTGGCTGGCCATGCAGGTCGAGGCGGCCAAGATCACACTGTCCGATGCGCCCGAGGCCGTGATGGACCTGGGGCGCATCGCCCCAGGCGAGACCTTGACCTTGCATCGGTCCGACTTTGATGGCGCCATCAGCGAACTGGTGGGCACGGTATCGCGTACCGTGGTGGCGCTGCTCAGGGATGCCGGCGTCAATGGGGACGACATCGACACCGTGTTCTTCACTGGTGGTTCGAGCGGTGTGCCCTTGCTGCGCGAGCAGATTTCGGCGCTGCTGCCCCAGGCGCGCAGCGTGGAGGGTGACCGCTTCGGCAGCATTGGCGCGGGGCTGGCGCTTGATGCGGTGCGCAAGTTCGGCTAGTCCGCCGGCCTGCCTGAAACGACCCACTTACAGCAGGCTCATGAAGCGGGTCAGCGCCGGCCCGGGATGTTCGTCGCGCCGGCGGATAAACAGCGTTTTCACGGCAAAGCGCTTGCCCTTTGAAGGGTGGCTCATCAGGGCCGAGCGGTTGGCCGCATTTTCGACGACCGAACGCGGCAGCAGGGAGATACCCACCTCTGCAGCCACGCAGCCCAGGATGCCTTCCAGCGTGCCCATCTCCAGGCGGGCGAAGCGGGGCCACCCGCGTTCACTGAGTATTTGCTCAAAGCGCTGGCGGTAGGCGCAACCCGTCTTGAACATGATGGCCGCCGCGCCGCTTTCCAGGCGCCGGCCGAGCTCGCTGGCATGCGTCCAGTTGGCCGACGACACCAGCACCAGTTCTTCCTCGAAAGCCACCTGGCCGACCAGCAGGTGGTTGTCCAGCGGCCCCGCGATAAAGGCGCCGTCCACGCGCCGCGACAGCACGGCGTCTATCAGCGTGGCGGTGGGGCCGGTCTCCAGCGAAAGGGCCACGCCGGGGAGCTCACGGCGGTAGGCGGCGAGAAGCCCGGGCAGGCGAACGGCGGCTGTGGTTTCCATGGAGCCGATGGTGAGGCTGGCAAGGGCTTGTTCCTCTCCCTTCGCTGCGGCCTGGGCTTCGCCCATCAGGGTCACGATGCGGCTCGCGTAAGGCAGCAGCCGCTGGCCCGCGCGCGTGAGTTCCATGCCCCGGCTGTGGCGGGTGAAAAGGGTGAGACCCAGTTCGTTTTCAAGCCGCCGTATGCGCTGCGTGATGTTGGACTGCACGGTGTGCAGGGTTTGTGCGGCGCAGGTAATGCCGCCTTCAGAGGCGACGGCGGCAAATGTTTTCAGTCCCAGTACATCCATAAAACCCTCCGGCAAAAGCCATCACAAAACCCATTACAGACAGCCGTCACAAAAGTCATCAGGAGAGCCATCAGGAGAGCCATCACTAAAAGAGAACGCAGGAATCGGAAAAAATAATTATTACGAAAACATCATGATAGATACAGTTTGTTTCTGAAATTAACTTTTTTCGGTCCTATGGGAATCCCCGGCGATGAACCAGCTTTTCAGTAACTTGCATGACGGCGGTGCCATCGCGGCCATTTTTTCTGAGCAGGGTTTTGTAGAAAGATGCCTCCAGTTCGAGCGGGAACTCGCCGGCGTACAGGCCGAACTGGGCGTCATCCCAGAGGAAGCGGCGCAAGAGATAGGCCGCGTGGCCCGCATACAAAACATCGACCTTGTGCAACTCAAGCGCAAGACGCAGACGGTCGGGCTTCCCATGGTCGGCCTCGTCAGCCAGGTGGTGGCGCTTTGCCGCGATGACCTGGGCCAATATGCCCATTACGGCGCGACCACGCAGGACGTGATGGATTGCGCCCTCGCGCTGCAAATGCAGGAAGCCCTGACCTTGGTCGGGGGTTCGCTCACGCGTATTTCTGCGGCGCTCGATGGGCTGGCCAAGGAATACCAGTACACCTTGCAAGCAGGCCGGACCAACCAGCAGCACGCCTTGCCCGTGACCTTCGGCTTCAAGGCCGCGATCTGGAATAGCGGCGTGCGCCGGCAGATGGACAGGCTTGCCGAGGTCATACCGCGCGCGGCCACGGGCCAGTTGGGCGGCGCAGTGGGTACGCTCGCCTCTTTTTCGGGCGCGGGGCACGAGACGAAGCATCGCCTGATGCGCAAGCTGGGCCTGAATGAACCCGATGTGGCCTGGCATTGCATGCGCGACGGCCCGGCCGAAGCGGTGCTCTTTCTTTCCCAGGTGGCCGCCACGCTCGGCAAGATCGGCCGCGACATGCTGATGCTTTCGAGCACTGAGGTGGGTGAGCTCGCCTTTGCCGCCGGCCGCGGAGCCAGCAGCACCATGCCGCAGAAAAACAACCCGGTGGCGGCGTCTTCGGTGGTGGCGCTTTCACGAATGCTGTTTCACACCGCGCCCATGATGCTGGAGGCGTCGATGGTGGAAAACGAGCGTTCCCTTGACGCCTGGTACGTGGAACTCCATGCCGTGCCGCAGTGCTTTTCGCTGATGGGCGCGCTTCTCGCCCAAACCACCGCCATGCTCGACGAAGTGGTGGTGAATCCGGCAAGCATGGCGCGCAACATCACGCTCACCGGCGGCGCCATCGCCACCGAAACGCTGCAGATGGAGTTGGCGCGCGACATTGGGCTGAACCGTGCCCATGAACTGGTTGCCAGCGCCTGCCGCAAGTCCCGGCAGGAGGGCGTGTCAATCGCGCAGGCCCTGGTGGCGCTGCAGCCCGGGCTGGACGAGGCCGTGCTTGATTCGCTGCTGGACGTGCACAAGCACACGCCGTTTTCGGTGCGGGAAATCGATGCGTCGCGCCGCCCGGCCCGTCCTCGCTCCTGATGGTTGGAGTGCGATCCGACCGCCCGGTTAACAACCCCCAGCAAGCCCAGGAGGAATCATGTCCAGAGCCGTGCGTTTTGCCTTGATGTGTGTGGTGTGTGTTGCGTGTGCTTTCAGCGCTGCAGCGGCGTCGGCGCAGCAGGATGTTTATCCGGCCAAACCGGTCACCATCATCGTGCCCTTCGCGGCCGGTGGCCCCATGGACAAACTCGCGCGGGAGCTGACCGGGCCGCTGCAGGCCCAGTTCAAGCAGCCGGTGCTGGTGCAAAACCTTTCCGGTGCGGGCGGCAACCTGGGAACGGCCGTTGCCATGCGGGCGCCGGCCGATGGCTACACGCTGCTGATGGGACACATCGGCATGGCGACCTCGCCGGCCCTTTACCGTAACCTGGGTTTCAAACCCGAGGCTGATTTCGCCCCGCTGGGTGTGATAGTCGATACGCCCCTGGTGCTGACGGCGCGGCCGCAGGTGCCGACGGACTCCCTGGTGAGCCTGGTGCGGTGGATGGCGATCCAGCCGCAGGTCAAGCTCGCGCATGCGGGCATCGGGTCCTCGTCACACCTGTGCGGGCTGCTGCTGCAGTCCGAGCTCAAACTCAGCATTACGACCGTGCCTTATCGCGGCAGCGCGCCCGCGGTGGCGGACCTCCTTGGCGGCCACGTCGACATGATGTGCGACCCCACGCCCACCACAGTGGGGCACATCCAGGCCGGCAAGCTCAAGGCCATTGCTGTGACGGCCGCCAAGCCTCTTGCCGGCACGCCGCTTGCGGCCGTTCCCACCATGGCGCGCTTTGGGATACAGGGCATGGAACTGAGCATCTGGTTCGCCCTCTATGCACCCCGGGACACACCTCAGCCTGTCCAGCAGCGCATCAACGATGCCTTGAGGGTTGTCATGAAGAGCGATGTTTTCAGGCGGGCGCAAATCGCCTCCGGCATACAGGTGGTCGATGACGAGCGTGCAACGCCGGCCGGGCATCGCGCTTTCCTGGCCCGGGAAATTGCCCGCTGGAAGCCCTTGATCAAGGCGGCCGGCGTTTACGCCGACTAGGGCTTGCCCAGCCGGCGAAGCAGGGCGGAAGGCGAGCGCTTTGGCCGCATTGGCGTGGGGTGGCGCTGGTTGCGGTGCGCAAGCTCGGCTAAGGGTTTCACTCCCTCTCCCTCTGGGAGAGGGCAGGGGTGAGGGCTGCGGCCTGCGCATCAAACAGCGGTGTATTTGCCGCTGCTGGCCCTCACCCCAACCCTCTCCCTGAGGGAGAGGGGGTAAAACCGGGCCGCGCCGCTTTTGCTGCCTTGGCCTACAACCGCGCGGTGGCAAGTACCGCGGCGGCACGCTACGATGGCTCGGCCTGTCCATTGCCTGGCTTGTTAACGGAATCCGCCACCCTCATGCCCCATCGCCTCCGCACCGCAGCTTTTCGTGTCTTGCTCAGGCCCGTGCCGCTGGCGATAGCCTTGTCGCCCTGGCTGAGCGCCGCGGCGCTGGCCCAGTCGCTGGCGCCGGTCACCGTCAGCGCCACCCGTACCGAGCTGCCGCCCTTCGATGTGCCGGCCTCCGTCGACGTCATCGATGGAGAGCGGCTTCGCGCCGATGGCAGGGCGCAGCTCAATCTCTCTGAAAGCCTGGCGCTGACGCCCGGTGTGCTGGCGCGCGACCGGCAGAACCAGGCACAGGATCTGCAGCTTTCCGTGCGCGGCTTTGGTGCGCGTTCCACCTTCGGCGTGCGCGGCGTGCGGATTTATGTCGACGGCATTCCGGCCACCATGCCTGACGGGCAGGGCCAGCTTTCCCACATCGATATCGGCTCGGCGGAGCGGGTGGAAATCCTGCGAGGACCTTTTTCTTCGCTTTATGGCAATTCATCAGGAGGCGTGTTGCAGGTGTTCACCGAGCGCGGTGAAGGCAGGCCCACGCTTGCGCCCAACGTCGCTTTTGGAAGTGACGGCTTTTTCCGCAGCGGCCTCAAGGCCATCGGCAGCACGGGTTCGCTGGGCTATACCCTGAACGCCAGCCACTTCAGCACCGACGGCTTTCGCGCGCACAGTGCGGCGCAGCGCGACCTGGCCAATGCGCGCCTTGATTGGCAGCTGGCCAACGGCGGGCAGCTCATGCTGGTGGCCAACCATCTGGACTTGCGCGCCGACGACCCGCTGGGACTCAATCGCGCCCAGTTCGATGCGGCGCCGCAAAGCGCGGATGCATCCGCCACCCAGTTCAACACCCGCAAAACCGTGCGCCAGACACAGCTGGGCCTGGTCTACGAACAGCCGCTGGGCGGTGGCAACAAGCTGCGCGCCATGGTCTACCAGGGACAGCGTGCCACCGTGCAGTACCAGGCGATTCCGGTGGCGCCGCAGGCCAGCCCGCTGCACCCGGGCGGGGTGATAGACCTGAACCGCAGTTACGGCGGCGCCGACTTGCGGCTGACGGCGCAGGCGCAACTGGCCGGTTTGCCGCTGGAGGTGGTCGCCGGCCTGGCCTACGACAGCCTGCGCGAGCAGCGCCTGGGTTTCCAGAATTTCAGCGGCGCCAGCCTGGGCGTGCAGGGCGCGCTGCGCCGCGATGAAACCAACCGGGTCAGCAGCCTGGATCCTTATGCCCAGGCCACCCTCAAGCTGTCGCCGCGCTGGACTGTGCACGCGGGCCTGCGCCGCAGCACGGTGCGCTTTGATTCCGCCGATCATTACGTGGCGGGGCCCAACGGCGACGACAGCGGCAGCGCGCGCTACAGCGCCACCTTGCCTGTGGCCGGCCTGCTGTACGCCCCCACCGACAACCTGCGCGTCTATGCCACGGCGGGCAAAGGCTTCGAAACCCCGACCCTCAACGAAACCGCCTACCGCGCCGATGGTTCCACCGGGCTGAACCTGGGCCTGAAGCCCTCGCGCAGCAACAACCTGGAGGCGGGCCTGAAGTGGCGCACGCCAGTGGGCGAGGCGGCCCGCCTGGAGGGCAGCGCCGCGGTTTTCCACACCGCCACGCGGGATGAAATCGTCAGCCAGACCAACGTGGGCGGGCGCAGCACCTTCCAGAATGCGGGCGCCACACGCCGCCGCGGGCTGGAGCTTGCCAGCAGCCTGGCTTTGCCCGGCGACTGGAGGGTGCAGCTCTCGTACACCTGGCTGGATGCGCGCTACCGCGATGCGTTTTTGACCTGCGCCGCCACGCCTTGCGCCACACCCAATGTGTCCGTGCCGGCCGGCAATCGTATTCCGGGCATTGCGCGCTCGGCCCTGGCACTGGAAGCTGGCTGGCGGCCGGCGCGAGGGTGGCGCGGCGGCGTCGAAGCCCGCTACCTGGGCAGCGTTCCCGTCAACGACCTCAACTCGGACGCGGCTGCCTCGTTTACCGTCGCGGCGGCTCATGTCGGCTACGCCGTAGAGGCCGGCGGCTGGAAGATGCTGGGCACCCTGCGGCTGGACAACCTGTTCGACAAAAAATACGCGGGCTCCGTCATCGTCAATGAGGGTAACGGCCGCTACTTTGAGCCTGCTGCCGGGAGGACGTGGTTGCTGACCTGGACCGGCAGCTATGCGTTCTAACGCCTGCCGGGCTGTTGGGTGTGGTTGAAGTGAAATCGATATAAAACTAACTATTCGTGAAAAAACGATAGTTTTATTTTCATTGTTTGATGGGAGATGAGAAAGATATGATAATATCGTTTTTATAGAAAACGATATTTTTATATTTATGAAAACTCTGTCCGAAATGACCTCGCGCCTGGAAGGTGAGCGGCAGCGTTTGAAGCTGGACTACCAGACCCTGGCCGAAAGGACGGGCCTCACGCCTCTGTCTGTGCGCAACATACTCCAGGGCCGTACAGCGCCGCGCGTCACCACCTTGATGGCGATTGCCGACCAGCTTGGGCTGGAGGTGTTGTTGCTGCCCAAAGTCGTCGCCGCCGGCCTGCAGCCGCACAGCGTTCAAGAGCCCGCGCCTCCCGCCTTGTCGCGGGTGGACCGCATCGTGGCCGAGACTTCGCTGCTCGCAGCCGCTGCGGCACGCGGAAAGAAACCCAAGGGCGACCTGCCGTGAACGTTTTGGCGCTGGATATCTATTTGGGTTCCCTGCGCGCCGGTCTGCTGTTCCAGTACGGCACGGGCAGCACCGCGCTCACGCGCTTCATCCCTGACGAGGCCTTCTGGTCCAATGCGGCGTCGCCGGTGTTTTCCTGGGCCGCCACTGATGACGATGCACAGCGCCGCGAGATTTTCTGGCGCAGTTATGTGAACACGCCCTTTTTCAATGCCGAAGGCGGGCGCCTGCCGGCTTTTTTCCAGAACCTGTTGCCTGAAGGGCCCTTGCGCCGCCACCTGGAGCAACTGCGCGGCTGCGGGCCAAACGACCATTTCGACATGCTGGCCGCCTGCGGCACCGACCTGCCGGGCAACGTCTACGCTTATCCCGCGCACCTCGATTTCCAGGCGCTGGCCGGGGTGGTGACGCAGCACCATGATGCGCTGGAGATGTCGGTCACCGCCGAGCCCATGCCCGACGCGACCTCGCTGTCCGGCGTACAACCCAAGCTCGCGCTGGTGCAGCAGGGCGGGCGGTATGTGGCGCGCACCAAAGACGCCAAAGGCCTGCACATCATCGCCAAGCTGCCCACGGCCGAGTTCGCATTTTTGCCCGAGGTGGAAGAGCTCTCGCTTCGACTGGCGCAGGCCGCGGGTGTGCAGGTATGCGAGGCCTGGCTGGCCCCGATGGAAGAGATCGTCGCCGAGCAGCCTTTTGTACTCGGTGAAAGCCGGAACTTCCTGGCGGTGAAACGCTTTGACCGTGGACCCGAAGGGCATATCCACTGCGAGGATTTCGCGCAAATCCTGCGCATACAGCCCGAAGAAAAATACACCCACCCGGCCGCCAGCTATGCCGCCATGGCCAGGACGCTGCGCGAAGGCATGAGCCTGCCGGCCCAGGCGGGCGAGGGCGCCGCGGAAGAACTGATACGCCGCGTCATGGTCAATGAAATGCTGGGCAACTACGATGCCCACGTGAAGAATTTCGGCGTGCTGTACCGCGACGGCCGTACGCCCGAACTGTCGCCAGCCTACGACGTGGTCGCCTACGCGGCCTACCTGGGCGGGCGCGGCCATGCGCTACGCTTTGTGCCCGGCGGCGAAAAGCAGGCCAGGCTCACGGCCCAGACCCTGCGCAGCTTCTGCAATGCCACAGGCATGTTCGAAACACGCGTGCGTGGCGTGCTCAATGAGGCGGTGGGCAAGGCCTGCGAATCGTGGCCGCAGATGATAGCGGCCAGCAGCCTGTTGGAGCGGCAAAAGCAGAACCTGCTCAAACACTTCGAAGCCTGCGACGCGGTGAAGAGCTGGCGGGCCCGGCGCGCGGCGGGTGCCAGGCGCAGGGCGCAAAGTACCGCGGCTAACTGAGGAATTGTTCTGGCTGTTCCTGCTGCTCTGGCTGTTGCGGCGATGCGGGCCTTGCCTTTGACTGCAATTCCTTGAGCCAGGCCTGCAAGGCTTCCGACCCACCGATTTTTTTGCCACCCGCAAACACCTGCGGCGCCGTGGCGGCGCCCGCCACTGCCTGCAGCGTGTTGGTGCTGATGCCGTGGCCCAGCGTGATTTCCTCGTAGGAAAGGCCGGCCTCGTCCAGCATGGCCCGAGCCTTGGCGCAAAACGGGCAGCCCGGCTTGCTAAAGAGCGTGATGGGTTCGGGCGCCACGGCCTCCGGTGCGACGTACTTGAGCATGGTGTCGGCATCCGAGACCTCGAACGGGTCCCCGTCCTTCTCGGGCTCGATGAACATCTTCTCGATCAGGCCGTCGCGCACCAGCATGGAATAGCGCCACGAGCGTTTGCCGAAGCCGAGATCGCTCTTGTCGACCAGCATGCCCATGCCTCTGGAGAAATCGCCGTTGCCGTCGGGGATCAAGGTGATGTTGCCGGCTTCCTGCGCCTTGCCCCATTCATTCATCACAAAGGCGTCATTGACCGAGAAGCACACCACGTCGTCGATGCCGTGGGCCTTGAAGGTTTTGGCCAGCGCATTGAAGCGCGGCAGGTGGGTGGAAGAGCAGGTGGGCGTGTAGGCGCCGGGCAGGGCGAAGGCCACGACGTTCTTGCCGGCAAACAGCTGGGCGCTGGAGACGTCGACCCACTGTTCGTTCTGGCGTGTCTTGAAGGTGACGTCGGGGACGCGCTGTCCCTCGTTGTTGGAGAGCATGGGGAGTCCTTCGGGTGGGGGATTGCAGGGCAGCCACGGCTGATAGCGGTGGCCGATGACATTCATTGTGCGAAGCGCCTGGGGCCGCAGGCTGTCGGACAGCGACGACATTGCTGTAGGGCAATCCCATGTGCGCGACCGCGCGCCAACCGTCAGCCGCGGCCGGCCCGGGCCCACATGCACAACGCGGGCCGCATTCCAGAATCTCACCACGCCCGATTGCCGTCGGGCGCTCAGGAGTTTCTTATGCCCGAAGGGCCGTCAATCCAGATCCTCAGGGAGGAAGCCGCGGGCTTTGCCGGCAAGGTCGTGCGGCGCGTCGGCGGCAATACCCGCATAGACACGGCGCGGATGGTGGGCCGGCGCCTGCTGGCGGTGCGCAGCTGGGGCAAGCATTTTCTGCTCGAGTTCGACGGCTTCACCGTCCGCATTCATTTGCTGATGTTCGGCAGCTACCGTATCAACGAAGGCAAAGAGGGGGCCGTGCCCCGGCTCAGCCTGGGGTTTGCGGGCGGCAAGGAACTGAATTTCTACACCTGCTCGGTGCGCTACATCGAAGAACCCCTGGACGCTGTTTACGACTGGAGCGCCGACGTGCTTTCCGATGCGTGGGATGCCGCTGCCGCTCGCAGGAAGCTGCGCGCCATGCCTGCCACCCTGGTCTGTGATGCGCTGCTGGACCAGGCGGTGTTCTCCGGCGTGGGCAACATCATCAAGAACGAGGTGCTGTTTCGCATCCGTGTCCACCCCTTGTCAACCGTGGGTGCCTTGCCCGCTCCCAAGCTGCGCGAACTGGTGACGCAAGCCCGGCAGTACAGTTTTGATTTCCTGGCCTGGAAAAAAGCTTTTGTGCTCAGGCAGCATTGGCTGGCCCATACCAAGAGCATCTGCCCGCGTTGCGACATCCCCTTTGTGAAAGCCCACCTGGGGAAAACGAACAGGCGCAGCTTTTTCTGCGAAAACTGCCAGCACCGCTACGAAGCGCCGTTCGAACCGAGCTAGTGGGCTTGCCTCGGCGGGTGGCATGACAAAATGCGGTTTTCTCAAACCCCGCAGCTGGAGCTTTGCATGAACTTCGCGCCCGACCTTGCCACGGTCACACACGGCATCCAGCTGGCGGTGGCGCCGGTGTTTTTGCTCACCGCCGTCTCGGGCATGATCGCCGCCGTGGCCGGCCGCCTGGCCCGCATCATTGACCGCGCGCGCTTTCTGGAAAACCGGCTGGAGGCCGGCGGCGTGGAAGATGCCCGCGCGCAACGCATGTATGCCGAGCTGCGCGAACTTCGCCACCGCGGCTGGCTGGTCAACATCTGCATCGCCTTGCTGACTTTTTGCGCCATCCTGATCGGAACCACCATCATCCTGCTGTTCCTCGGCGAGACCAGCGAGCTGCCGACCTTGCGGATCGCGACGGTGTGCTTTTTGTCGGGCGTGGTTTGCTTCCTGCTGGCCCTGGTGTGCTTTCTGGCGGAGACCTTGCTGGCGACGCGATTGCTGAAGTTCGCGGAGCCTTCGAGCTAGGCCTCAGTTGCCTGAACCTGAATGTGAGCAAATGTAGGACGCGGCTTCAGCTTGTTGCCCTACAGATCTATTCCTTCCGTGATGGCGAGAATGGGCAAAGTCCCGTCAACGGCCGCGCAAGCCCCCCGTTGAACAGTCAGGCATGCGGCCAATGCCCTGTTTGCCGCAAGCCCTTACCAAACCACCGGAGAACCATAATGAAAACCACCACGATGACAATGGGGCGCAGCATTGCACTGCTGATGGCGGCCACCCTGGCCTGTTCCACAAGTTTTGCCGAAAAACCCGAATGGGCGGGCGGCGGCAAAAACAAAGGCAACAAGCATGAGCAGCAGGCGGAGCAGTCCGACCAGGGCAATCAAGAGCCGGGCGGCAAAAAAGCCAAGAAAAACAAGCAAGCCGGCGAGGTCAAGGTCGGCGGTTATTTTGTGCCGCAGCAGCGTGTGGTGGTCCAGAACTACTACGGCAAGCAGTTCAAGGCCGGCCACTGCCCACCGGGCCTGGCCAAGAAAAACAACGGCTGCCTGCCCCCAGGCCAGGCCAAGAAATACGCCATCGGCCAGCCGCTGCCGCGCGACATCGTGTACTACCCCGTGCCGGCGGCTGTGGTGGTGCAACTGGGCGCCCCGCCCGCAGGGCACAAGTATGTGCGAGTTGCCACCGACATCCTGCTGATTGCCATAGGCACCAGCATGGTGGTGGATGCCATCCAGGATTTGGGTTCGATTTAAAGCCCGGTCCTACCCTGATTCGGGGCGCCCTGGATGTCTGGCCCGTCGTTTGGACCGGTGTGCGGGGACATGGCTGACGCCTTGGGCGGGCTCGTCGGGCGCCCCTGCACACAAGCAAGATCCAAATATCTTTCAAATATCTAACAGCGTTCAAAATATAAAACGAGCGTTAATTTTTACCGGAATTGAAGCCGGGATTGCCTTTACATTTGGCCGATGCAAGCCCGACTAGACCGCCAGCAGGCCCAAAGCGACTCACGCCGCAAGGGGGTGCTGGACGCCGCCCGCTGCGTGTTCGAGCGCCTGGGCATCGAAGGCGCCAGCATCCGTGAAATCGCCAGGGAAGCCGGCTATACCGCCGGCGCCATTTACTCTTACTTTGAAAGCAAGGAGGCGATTTATGGCGCCTTGCTGGCCGAATCGCTGGAGCGCCTCAATGCGGCGGTGGCTGCGGTCGGCCAGGATGGCGCCGGGCCGGCCGACCTGCTGGAGGCCAAGGCCGGCGCCTGGTTCGGTTTTTTCGCGGCCAGCCCGCGTGACCTCGACCTTGTTTTTTACCTGGTGCAGGGCATGCGCCCGCGCGGGCTGACGGCAGAACTTAATTTGCAGCTCAATGACCGCCTGCATGACGCGCTGCAGCCTTGCGAAGCAGCCCTGCAGGCCATGGGTTTGAATGCCGAAGACGCCTTGCGCGAAAATACCGCTTTGTTCGCCCACGGCCTCGGCTTGCTGCTCTTGCAGCACACCGGGCGCATACGCTACTTCGGCCAGGATGCGACGCTGCTGTTTGACGCCTACCTGATCAGCCTGGTGGAGCGTTTGCAGCGACATCCCGGCTGACCCCCCAATCATTTCCAGGAATTTCCATGCTGCTCGATGCCGACGACTCCCAACTGGTGCTGGTGGACTACCAGACCCGCCTCATGCCCTCGATTTTTGAAAACAGTCTGGTGGTGGCCAATGCGGTGAGGCTGGCGCGCATGGCCCAATTGCTGGAGGTGCCCGTCTGGGGCACGGCCGAAAATCCCGGCAGCCTGGGCCCCCATGTGCCCGAAGTGCAGGCAGCGATTGCCGCGGCCGGCGGCCGCATGCTGGACAAGATGTCTTTCAGCGCCGTCGCCGACGGCCTCGCCGATCTGCTGCGCCCGCCCGTGCGTCAGCCCAGCCAGGGCCGCAACGCTCGCAGCCTGCCCAAGCATCTGCAAAAGCCGGCGCCCGAACCAGAAGAGGGCAGAAGCACCATCGTCATCGCCGGCTGCGAAGCCCATGTCTGCCTGCTGCAGACCGCGCTCGACCTGCTGGAAGAAGAGTTTGAGGTCTGGGTCGTGACCGACGCCTGCAGTTCGCGCAGCGAGCGCAACCGCGACGCGGCTTTTGACCGGCTGGCCGGCAACGGCGCCGAGCTGGTGACGACTGAGATGGTGGCGTTTGAGTGGCTGCGCACGGCTGAGCATGAGGCGTTCAAGGATGTGCTGGGGCTGGTGAAGTAAGGCACGGCGTCGCCTCTCGGAAAATGCCAGCCTGTAGCCGGTTCGCGCTGCTTGCCGCCTGGCTTTCGCCATTCGTATAAAAGCAAAAGCAAAAACCATGTCTCGCGCGCGCATCGCAATGCTGACCGTACTTGCCATGATGGCATTCGCGGGCAACTCGCTGCTATGCCGCCTGGCTTTGGGACATACCGGGATTGACCCCGCGAGTTTCACCACGGTCCGCTTGGTGAGCGGGGCGCTGACCCTCTGGCTGGTGATGCGGACCAAAGCGGGCGCAGGTCGCAACCCCGATGGTGTGGATGGCGCCACCGGTCCACTGCCGGGCGCGGGAAGTTGGCTGTCGGCGCTGGCGCTGTTTGCCTATGCCGTCTGTTTTTCCTTTGCCTATGCGCGTCTGCCGGCGGGAAGCGGCGCGTTGCTGCTCTTTGGCGCGGTGCAGGCCACCATGATCGGCCAAGGAATCCGGGCGGGGGAGCGTTTTCGCATACCGCAAATGGCCGGGCTGGCACTGGCATGCGGCGGATTGGTGGGCCTGCTGCTGCCGGGAATTTCTGCGCCGCCGCTGGGGGCTGCCGTGCTTATGCTGTGCTCGGGCGCGGCATGGGGCATCTATTCGCTGCGCGGCCGCGGCAAAGGCGACCCCGTGCGGGTAACCACCGGAAACTTCCTGCGGGCGGCACCCATTGCGCTGGCATGGAGTGTGTTGATGGCTGAAAATGTGTCTGTTGATGTGGAGGGCCTGTTGTATGCACTGGCGTCCGGCGCCCTGACTTCGGCCATTGGCTACATCATCTGGTACACCGTGCTACCTGCCTTGAGAGCCACCAGCGCGGCCACGGTGCAGCTCAGCGTCCCGGTGATCGCGGCGCTTGGCGGTACTGTCCTGCTTGGTGAATCCGTCACCCTGCGCCTTATGCTGGCCTCTGTGGCCATCCTTGGCGGCATTGCCTTGGTGATTCTCGAGAAACGGGCTGACGCGCCGTCCTGAGGGCGGGCGTCATACGGGTAATCAAGTGTGGATTGAAGCTCGTCGAGCACTCTTCCTGTCAGTTGATTGAGACAACGCAATGATCACTCCCCAGAACCTTCTTTCCTGGATCAAATTCCCGGCCGTATTCCTGGCTCCCTTTGTCATTGCCGTCGGATCCTGGCAACTGGCACTCCTTGTACCGGGTCAGGTGGAAACACGGCACTGGCACACGCTGGTGTTTTGGTCTTTTATATGCGCTGGCCTGTTCGCGGTTTTTATGCTCTTCAGAACCCGGCTTGGTCGCATTGCGAAAATCCTCTTTGCGGTGGTCTTCACCCTTATGTTTCTCTTTTTCGCCTTGCTGGGATCGGCTCGGTCCCATTGCGGCGATGAGCAACGCTATATTGGGCAGAGTGTGCAAAGCCGGCAAGCCGAGTCATGCCGATAGTGCCGCCTAAACGCTTCGTCAAACGGACAGGTCTGCGACCAGCGCCCGACCTCAGGTCAAAGTAGGGGGAGTTGATTTCAAGAATGACGCCAGAGCAGAACAGGCGTCTTTCAAGGATGTGCCGGGGCTGAAGAGCTAAGGCCTGCCGGCCTTTTCTTTCCGGCCACGCGACTGATGACACACCGGCCTGTTAGCCTGCATACTCGGCATGGGCGCGGCAGGCGCCCATGCATTTTTCCTCTCTGCCACCACCCTCCATATCAACCAAACCTCATCACATATGCGAATCATCCGCAACTCACTCTTTTTCTCTTTGCTTTTTTCTGCCTCCATCGCATGCTTTGCCGCGCCCGCGTCACAGGAGTCGATCAACACGCTGCTGATCGTCACAAAATCCGAGGCGCTCGTCGCCACCATGCAGGCTCAGATGGAGCAAATGATGAGGCAGACCCTGACGCAGACCCTTGCCGGGCGGAAAGTCACGGATGAGCAAGTACGGGTTATCGAGGCTGCGTCCAAGCAGTTTTCCATTGTCATGAAAGAAGAATTGTCGTGGACCAACATCAAGGCGATGTACGTCCCGATCTACCAGGAGACATTTACGCAGGAAGAAATCGATGGGTTGATTGCGTTTTATCGCAGCCCCACCGGCGCAGCCTTCATCGACAAAATGCCTCTTGTCATGCAGAAATCGACATCTATCATGCAGGCACGGATGCCGCAGCTCATGCAGAAGATGCAAGCCGTGATGCAAAAAGCCATGGCCGAGGCTGGTGTCACCAAGTAGTCAACAAGGACAGATCAGCCAGGCAGTCAAGCACTTGGGCTGATTAACGCGTTCTGCCAGGCACTCTAGCTGGCAGGCACCTTTCTTTCTCCTCCTTTCGCCGTCTTACGGACGCCGCATTCGCAATCCATCTACCCATGCGCGCACTCTGGCTTCTTGTGTTTACGCTTCTTGCGGCTTGTGCCTCCCCGGATGAAATTGTGCAGCTCGCAAGCTTTGCAAGTCCGCCAAGGCCGGCTTATCCAGCCCTCTCCAGACGCATGATGGAGCAGGGCCGCGTGGAGTTGCGGGTGCATGTATTGGCGAACGGTGATCCGGGCGAGGTGCAACTCGCTAAAAGTTCAGGCTTCGCCAGGCTGGATGCCTCCGCGATGGTTGCCGCGAAAAGCTTCAAATTCAATCCCGCACGAACCCGATCAGGCCGCGCCGTGGATTCCTGGATGAACGCCCCCATCAACTACAGGCTCGAGTAGCCGGCTGTGAGCGCCGCTGCCGCTCATTGGTGGCCGGGTCTTTTTACGTCAGCCCCCTCCAGAGGCTTTACCCCAACTATTCACACCCCATGATCACTCGCCGACGCACTCTTGCTATCTTTCTTGCAGCGGCTGTCACAGCCGTGCCTCCCGCCATGGCTCAAACAGCACAAAGAATCCAGCTTGCACAGCTGGAGGAAATGTTCGCAAACATGCGCGCCAGGACAAAATGGAATGTCGATGGTCCGATGCTTTGGGGCTACTTCTTCTTCGATCCTGACGAAGAGAAGCTGCAGCGGGTCGCCACAGAACTGGATGCGTCGGGCTATCGCGTAGTGGGTATCCAGCAAGTCAGCGGAAGGCGGCTATTTCGTCTGCACGTGGAGCGAATAGAAGCGCACACACCCGCTTCACTGCACGCGCGTAACACGGAGTTCTACGCACTCGCTGAGAAACAAGGGGTGGCGTCCTACGACGGTATGGACGTCGGCCCTGCGCCGACCGCCACGAAAACCCCCTGAACTGGAACGCGCAGCACAACATTTTTTTCGCCTGACAACTTATGACAGCTCTGGACAACGGCCCGTTTTTTCATGGTACGAAAGCCCAATTGCAGGTGGGCGATCAGCTCACGGCAGGCTTTCAATCAAATTACGACGAAAGCGTCGTGATGAATCACATTTATTTCACGGCCATCGCCAAGGGCGCCGGGCTTGCCGCGGAAATGGCCAAGGGCAGCGGCAGGCCGCGGGTCTACATCGTTGAACCGACTGGTGAATTCGAGAACGATCCCAACGTGACAGACAAGAAGTTCCCGGGCAACCCGACGCGGTCCTATCGAAGCAGGCTGCCTTTGAAAGTTGTTGGCGAACTCGAATCCTGGGAACTGTATGACCCGGAGTTCATTCAACAACTGAGAGCCCGCGTAGAGAACGGCATGGGGAAAATCATCAATTGATGTGAGGCATCTTTGTGAAACGAGCATCCAGCCGTGACAACAGGACATGACCAACATGAAAAAACCTGAAGATGCACCCGGCGCATTTCAAGATGCCTGGAATGGTCACGACATGCGTGCTCTCGGTGAGTTGTTCGATCAGGACGCAACGTTCGTGAACCGCTTTGGGCACTATGTCCGGGGCGTTGAAGAGATCGTGGCGCTCCACGTTCCGATTCACCAAACCATCTATCGCGACTCCACGCTACAGAATGAGCTGATCGATATCGCCCCTATTGCCGAGGGGGTGGCGGTGATCCATTTCTGGAGCCGCCTGGCTGCCGGCGCCGCCCACCCGGCCGGACCCCACGTGGTGGATACGCTGATCCTGGCTGTGCTGACGAGACGGAACGATATTTGGCGTATTCGAGCGCTTGAGAACGTGACCCTTGTCAACCCGCGGACCGGTGAGGCGATCCTGCGCGGCTAGTGCGGCCTCCTTGAACTGACAGCGCCTGCGCGTCAGCCTCCTGAAAGCCCGTTATCCATAATTAAGAATTCAGTTTTGTTGATTTTCAGCATTTCTGACCCTGAGACAAAGCAACCCTCTGGAGACAACACCGTGTTCAAGTCCCTTTTGCTCAGCAAGTCTGACGCCGGGTTTTCGGCCGCCATGGCCGACATCGACGAGGCCCAGCTTCCCGCCGGCGACGTGCTGGTGCAGGTCGATTACTCCACCCTCAATTACAAGGACGGCCTGGCCATCACCAACAAGGGGCCGGTGGTGCGCAGTTGGCCCATGGTGGCGGGCATTGACGGCGCGGGCACGGTGCTCGAATCCACCCACGCGGGCTGGAAGGCCGGCGACCGTTTTGTGCACAACGGCTGGGGCCTGGGCGAAACGCGCTGGGGTCTGATGGCCGAGCGCGCGCGCCTGCAGGGCGACTGGCTGGTCAAGCTGCCGGCCGCCTTTACGCCGCGCCAGGCCATGGCGATCGGCACGGCGGGCTATACCGCCATGCTCAGCGTGCTGGCGCTGGAGCGGCACGGCGTCCAACCCAAAGACGGTGAGGTGTTGGTCACGGGCGCCACTGGCGGCGTGGGCAGCGTGGCCGTGGCCTTGCTTGGCAAGCTGGGCTACACCGTGGTGGCCGCCACCGGCAAGGCCAGCGAAGAGGCTTACTTGAAACAATTGGGCGCCAGCGGCGTAATGGACCGGGCCGAACTGTCGGCGCCCGGCAAGCCGCTGCAAAAAGAGCGCTGGGCCGCGGTGGTGGATGCCGTGGGTTCGCACACGCTGGCCAATGCCTGCGCGCAGACACGCTACGGCGGCGTGGTGACGGCCTGCGGCCTGGCCCAAGGCGCGGACTTCCCGGCGACCGTGATGCCCTTTATCCTGCGCGGCGTGACGCTGGCCGGCATCGACAGCGTGATGGCGCCGCTGGCCAAGCGCCAGCAGGCCTGGGAACGCCTGGCCCGCGACCTGGACCCGGCCAAACTGGAGGCCATGGTCGAGGAAGTGCCGCTGGCCCGCGCCGCCGAAAAAGCCGCGGACTTGATCTCGGGCAAAGTGCGCGGCCGTGTGGTCGTCAAAATCTGAACAAACCTTACCCCGTATCCCTTATCACCGTTCCGTTCGACCTGAGCTTGTCGAAGGGTCCAAGGGCTTCGACGAGCTCAGCCCTAACGGTGGGGTGAGAATTCAAAAATATGGGGCGCGCAGTTCCCTTTAGAAAAACGGAGACAAGACATGACGAGCTACGCAGATTTCTACCGCCAGTCCATCGACCAGCCCGACGCCTTCTGGACTGAACAGGCCAAATTGATCGACTGGCACAAGCCATTCACCCGCGTCTGCAACGACGACAAGCCGCCTTTTGTTCAGTGGTTTGAAGGCGGACAAACCAACCTGTGTCACAACGCGGTCGACCGGCACCTCAAGGATCGGCCCGACCAGGCCGCGCTGATCTACGTCTCCAGCGAAACCGGTGTCGAAAAAACCTATAGCTTTCGCGAACTGCACGCCGAAGTGCAGCGCATGGCCGCCAGCCTGCTGGCCATGGGCGTGGTCAAGGGCGACCGCGTGCTGATCTACATGCCCATGATTGCCGAGGCCGCGTTTGCCATGCTGGCCTGCGCGCGCATAGGCGCCATCCACTGCGTGGTATTCGGCGGCTTTGCCAGCGGCTCGCTGGCTTCGCGTATCGACGATGCCACGCCGCGCGTCATCATCAGCGCCGACGCCGGTTCGCGCGGTGGCAAAGTCGTGGCCTACAAGCCCCTGCTCGACGAGGCGATTCGCCTGGCCAAACACCAGCCCGAGGCCGTGCTGCTGGTGGACCGCGGCCTGGCGCCCATGCCCATGGTGGCCGGGCGCGACTTGCATTGGGAAACCCTGCGCGCCAAATACATGCACGCCCAGGTGCACTGCGAATGGCTGGACTCCGCCGCCATCAGCTACACCATTTACACCAGCGGCACCACCGGCAAGCCCAAGGGTGTGCAGCGCGACACCGGCGGCTATGCGGTGGCGCTGGCCGCCAGCATGAAACACATCTTTGACGGCCGCGCGGGCGAAACCTATTTCTCCACCAGCGACATCGGTTGGGTGGTGGGCCACAGCTACATCGTTTACGGCCCGCTGATCGCCGGCATGGCAACCATCATGTACGAAGGCCTGCCCACACAGGGGATGGACAAGCAACCCAACGCCGCGATCTGGTGGAGCCTGGTCGAGAAATACAAGGTCACCGGCATGTTCAGCGCGCCCACCGCCGTGCGCGTGCTCAAAAAGCAGGACCCGGGCCTGCTCAAAAAACATGACCTGTCCAGCCTGCGCGCCTTCTTCCTGGCCGGCGAGCCACTCGACGAACCCACGGCGCGCTGGATCAGCGAGGGCCTCAATGTACCCATCATCGACAACTACTGGCAGACCGAGTCAGGCTGGCCCATCATCACCATCGCCAACGCCGTCGAAAAAAAGCCCAGCCGCTTTGGCAGCCCCGGTGTGCCCATGTACGGCTACAAGGTCAAGATCCTGCATGAGTCCACCGGCGAAGAGCTGACCCAGCCCCATGAAAAAGGCGTGGTCGTCATCGAAGGCCCGACGCCGCCGGGTTTCATGCAGACCATCTGGAAGGACGACGCGCGCTTCGTCAACACCTACTGGAAGAGCGTGCCCGGCAAGATGGTGTATTCCACCTTCGACTGGGGCATACGCGACGAGGACGGCTACTTTTTTATCCTGGGCCGCACCGACGACGTCATCAACGTCGCCGGCCACCGCCTGGGCACGCGCGAGATCGAGGAAAGCATTTCAGGCCACGCCGGCGTCGCTGAGGTTGCGGTGATCGGCGTGGCGGATCAGCTCAAGGGCCAGGTTGCCATGGCATTTGCCGTGCCCAAGGACTCCAGCGTGGCGACCGACAAGGCCGCCGCCCTGAAGCTTGAAGGCGAGATCATGAAGCGTGTCGATGGCGACCTCGGCGCGGTTGCCCGGCCGGCGCGCGTGCATTTTGTGACGGCCCTGCCCAAGACCCGCAGCGGCAAGATGCTGCGCCGGGCGATCCAGGCCGTGTGCGAGGGAAGGGATGCGGGGGACTTGACGACCATGGATGACCCCGCTGCGTTGCAGCAGATTCGGGATCGGGTGGCGGGGTAGGGCGGGCAGTAGGAGTGCCAGGACACCTTCGAACCATGTCACAAGGCATGACCGAAGTACTCGTTTAACCTCGCGGTATTGACGCCAACACAGCTTAGCCACCAGCAGGCAGGGTAGGGCATGTCCACAAAGCGACGATCGGGAAGAGCTCGCTCACTGACCGAAACGAAAGAATGCGTAAAGCCGGGATGGGCAGGCGTTCCAAGGACGCCACAGAACCCAAGTATTGCAATGATGACGTCTCGCTCGGCCTTGTTGGCTTTAATGGCTTTCCCAAAATGCTGCTGCAAATTGGCACTGGTCGTTTCGGGCGGCGCGGCGGCGATGGAGGACATGATGCTTTTGAAAATGCGAAAGTCCTCTTGGGTTGGCGCAGGCACGTCGCATGTGAGGAAGAGCTTCAAGTCAAGCAGCGCATAGCCAATATGATCGTGGCGTACGCCTCCCCATTTATGGCGCTCAAAATTAATCAGGTTTAAGTCTTCCTCGATGGAGTTGAGGTACATGCCGCACGTACTGCAGCGTCCGTTGGCGCTAGCGGGCACGTGCAAAGGCAGATGCTGAAAAACCGCGTAACTACCGAGCGCGGAGCGCCAATCCAGCCTGCGCGTAGAAAGGCTTGCCAGGAACGCGTCAACTACCGTGCGCCTGTCCAACTTTCGAATTACTCGTGTAAGGTCGTTCAACGCTTGGTGGTGATCCAACCGAACTGGATCAAACATCATGCCCTTTGACTTGGCATAGGCAAAGTCCTCCGGCCGCAGTGTGCGCAGTCTCTCTGACTTCCACCCGCTCGGTGACCAGAATGTATCGAGGAGAATTTTTAGCGCTCGTTTATCCATGTGCGTATTGTCTTTGTTTCGATTCAATCGCCACCGAGGCCACCGCACTGCTATTCCCCCTGTCTCATCTTGAGAAAAAGTGTTGAGACTTTGTTTCAGCCAAGGGTTTCTACCCAGATACCCCCCAATCCCCAGTCGTAGCATGACCTGCGCAAGGCCTTCGGGTAGTAGCTGAGTGAGTTGACTTTGGAGGCCTGCCCGATCCTGTGATGACAGCGATTCAATACAAGGGGACTCCAATGACAACAAAACTCAACGTGAACGGCAAGGCCGTTTCCGTCAATGCCGAACCCGACACACCCCTCTTGTGGGTGATACGCGATGAGCTGGGCATGACCGGCACCAAGTTCGGCTGCGGCGCGGCGCTGTGCGGCGCCTGCACCGTGCACCTCAACGGCAAGCCGGTGCGCTCCTGCCAGACGCCGCTGTCAGCGGCGGCGGGGCAAAAGGTGGCGACGATTGAAAGCCTTTCGCGCAACAACACGCACCCGCTGCAGGTCGCGTGGATCAAGCATGACGTGCCGCAGTGCGGCTACTGCCAGTCGGGCCAGCTGATGAGTGCGGCGGCGCTGCTCACGGCCAACAAGAACCCGAGCGACGCCGATATCGACGCAGCGATGAGCGGCAATATCTGCCGCTGCGGTACCTACCCGCGCATCAAGGCGGCGATCAAGGATGCCGCTTCCACCCTGCGCAAAGCCTGAGGAGAACCATCATGACTACCAACACACTGGTCTCCCTTGATCGCCGCAGCTTCCTTAAAACCTCATCGGCGCTGACCGTCGCAAGCGGCGGGCTGATGCTGGGTGTCTCGCTGGGCGTTCCGTCGGCCGTGCAGGCGGCGGGCACGCTTTACACCCCCAATGCCTGGGTTCACATTGCTGACGACAACACCATCACGCTGCTGTCGGCCCGTTCGGAGATGGGGCAGGGCGTCTATACCTCCATGCCCATGCTGATCGCTGAAGAGCTGAATGTTGACATTCGCAAGGTCAAGGTCGCGATTGCGCCGCCGGGCAAGGTCTACACCAATGCCTTGCTGGGCGCGCAGATCACCGGTGGCTCGACGTCGGTGCGTGATGGCTGGGAGAAGCTGCGCATTGCGGGCGCGCAGGTGCGCACCATGCTGGTGTCGGCTGCGGCTGCCAAGTGGAATGTTGATGCATCGACGCTCAAGGCTGAGAACGGCATGGTCATTGGCCCCAAGGGCAAGAAGGCGACCTACGGCTCGCTGGCCGAGGCGGCGTCCAAACTGCCGGTGCCCGAGAAAGTGGCGCTCAAAGACCCCAAAGACTTCACCGTGGTCGGCAAGCCGACCAAGCGGCTGGACACGCCGATGAAGGTCAACGGCACGGCCGAGTTCGGTATTGACGTGAAGCTGCCGGGCATGGTCTACGCCAGCCTGCAGCAATGCCCGGTGATTGGCGGCAAGGTCACCAGCTTTGACGCGGCCAAGGCCAAGGCCATGCCCGGCGTGATCGATGTGGTGCAGATTCCCGACGGTGTGGCGGTGGTGGCCGACAGCTACTGGCACGCTTTCAAGGCGCGCCAGGCGCTCACGGTGCAGTGGGACGAAGGCCCGGTCGCGGCCATCGACAACGCCAGCATGCTGGACGGCATCCGCAAGGCGGCGGAAAGCGGCAAGGTGATTCCCATCATCGCGCCCAAGGGCGACGCGGCCGGTGCGATGAAGGGCGCGGCCAAAACGCTGAAGGCCGAGTACGTCTCGCCGTTGCTGGCGCATGCCACGCTGGAGCCCATGAACTTCACGGCCGACTACAGGAACGGCAAAATCCTGTTGATAGGCCCCACGCAGTTCCAGCAGGGCGCCGAAGGCAGTGTGGCCGCGGCGCTGGGCATCAAGCCCGAAGACATCACGCTGAAGACGACCTTTCTGGGCGGCGGCTTCGGCCGTCGGCTGGAACTGGACTTCATCGTGCAGGCAGCGCAGATTTCCAAGGCCGTGGGCAAGCCGGTCAAGCTGCTATGGAGCCGCGAGGACGACACCACGCACGACTTTTACCGGCCCATGGCGGTCAACCAGCTCTCGGCCGGCCTGGGCGCTGACGGCAAGCCGGTGGCGCTCAATTTCAAGATCACCTCGCAGTCCATCACGCAGCGCGCCTTCGGCCTGCCCAAGGACACGCTGGACCCCTTCATGGCCGAGGCGGGTGTCATGCCTTACGACATCCCGAACACGCAGTACGACCTGGTGATCCATGACAGCGGGCTGCGGGCGGGCTACTGGCGATCGGTGAGCCATGCGCTCAATGCCTTTGCCAACGAAAGTTTTGTCGATGAGATGGCCGCGGCCGCGGGCAAGGACCCGTATGCCTACCGCATGTCGCTGCTGGAAACGCAGCCGCGTTTTGCCAATGTGCTGAAGCTGGCGGCCGACAAGTCCGGTTGGGGCACGCCGGCGCCGGCCGGCCGCAGCCGCGGCATCGCGCTGATGGAAGGCTACGACACCTATATGGCCCAAGTGGCCGAGGTGTCGGTGAAGGACAACCAGGTCACGGTGCACAAGATGACGGTGGTGGCCGACCTGGGGCGCATGGTCAACCCCGACACGGTGCAGGCGCAGATTCAGTCCAGCGTGGTGTTTGGACTCTCGGCGGCGCTGAACAACCAGATTACGCTGGACAAGGGCCGGGTGCAGCAGACCAATTTTGGGGACTACCCGGTGCTGCGCATGCATGAGTCGCCGGTCATGGACATCACCATCGTGCCCAGCACCGAAAAGCCCGGCGGCATCGGCGAGCCGGCGACGGCGCTGGTGGCGCCGGCGGTGGCCAATGCGGTGTTTGCGGCCACCGGCAAACGGGTGCGTACGCTGCCGCTCAATGACAACCTCGCCAAAGCCTGACGGCATATGGGGTTGGCGCCGGAATTGAGGCAGAAATGAACGTGGACTGCTAGCATCCGGCGCATGGACAACATTGACCTCGAAGTTCTGAAAACTTCCTCACAGTGGCTGGCCGCCGGCCTGCGCTGCGAGCTGGTCACTGTGCTCAAAACCTGGGGCTCCAGCCCGCGGCCCGAAGGCTCCATGCTGGCGATCTGCGAAGACGGCCGGGTGGTGGGTTCGGTGTCGGGCGGCTGCATTGAAGATGACATGATCGACCGGGCGCGCCGCGAAGGCCTGGACCGCGTGCGGCCGGCCATCGTCACCTACGGCGTTTCAGCCGACGAGGCGCGCCGCTTCGGCCTGCCTTGCGGCGGCACCATTGAACTGGCCATTGAGCCGCTGTCGGCGGCCAGCCAGGTGGATGAACTGCTGCGGCGCCTGCAGGTCGGTGAACTGGTGGCGCGCCGGTTGGACTTGCATACCGGCGCCGTCACCTTGGGCACCGCCCAGCCCAGCCAGTCCATGCAGGTGTCCGAAGCCGCGTTGGTGACCCTGCACGGCCCGCGCTGGCGTTTGCTGATCATTGGCGCGGGGCAGTTGTCGCGTTTTGTGGCGCAGATCGCCCAGGGCATGGACTACGCGGTGACGGTGTGCGACCCGCGCGAGGAATACCGGGACAGCTGGCAGGTCGAAGGCGTAGAGCTGGCCACCGGCATGCCCGACGACGTGGTGCAGGCCATGAAGCTGGACGCGCGCTGCGCCGTAATCGCGCTCACGCATGACCCCAAGCTGGACGACCTGGCGTTGATGGAGGCGCTGCGCTCGCCGGCTTTTTATGTGGGCGCGATCGGCTCGCGGCTGAACAACCAGCGCCGCCGCGAACGGTTGGCCGAACACTTCGACATGACGCCGGAAGAACTGGCCCGGTTGCACGGCCCGATAGGCCTTTATATCGGCAGCAAGACGCCGCCAGAGATTGCAATCTCCATCCTGGCCGAACTCACTGCCGTGAAGAACCAGGTGGCCTTGCCGCGCGCCGCGGGGATCGCCGAGGCCAAAGCGCAGGCCGGCCTGGCGCCCACGGGCGAGGTGTGCGAGTTGCCTGTAACGGTTGCCAAACCCGCCGCTTAAACCCCGGAAACGTCAAAGGCAACGGGCGGCAAGCCCGCGCGCGAGCGCTCGGCCATGACGGCCCAGGCCGCTTCCCAATCCCGCACGCGTGCCGCGAGGTCAAACAATGGAGCACCAGCGGCTGCTGCCTTGACAAGCCCGCGCAAGTCTTGCAGCGCTCTGGGGTCGCGCGCCAGGCGAACCGCTTCGGCCCGAAAGGTTTCGGGGCTGTCCAGGACACATTGCGCAAGGCCGGCGGCTTGGAGAATGCTGCCGCCCAAGCGTGATGCCGGGCGGCTCCCCGCATAGGTGATGGCCGGCACGCCGAGGTGCAAGGCGTCTTCCAGCCCCTGCATGCCACTGAGCCGCAAGGTGTCCAGAAACAGGTCGGTATGCCGCATGGCGGCCAATGACTCGGACCTGTCCATGCGCGGTGAGAAAAGCAGCCTTGCCGGGCCGACGCCCGCCGCCTGCGCTTCCCGCGCCAGATTAAGCGCGGCCATACCGCAGTGGGGAAGCCACAGCACGGCATCGGGCAAGCCGCGCAGGATTTTCATCCACACGGAAAAGCTGTGTGGATCGAGGATTGCCGGCGAGATGAACGAAGACAACACAACTGCGTCCACCGGCAGTCCCGCTGCTTCGCGCGATTTTTCGTTGACAGGTGCCTGCCCATCGGCGCTTGCCAGCCAGCAGGTGTGGGGCAGGCGGACGATCGCGCCGTCCTCCGAACGTTCGGCATTACCTGGATGGATGAAGTGGTCTGAAACGCTGTAGTCCCAATGTCCGGGCACGTGGCGCTTGTGGAGGCAGGGCTGGCGCAGCTGCACGGCCGCTACCCTCATGGCCGCAATGTCCTGCCGGCTCCAGGGTGAACCCGGGGCGATTTCGACATACAGGTCCAGCTGGTCCAGCCGTATGCGGGCGGCGGCTTCCGCTCCGGTCATGTGGCCGATTTCATTGACGCTGGCCGCGTGTGGCCGCAGCGAGTCACCCGACTGGGGGCCTGGCTGCGGCGTGAATGCGTAGACATGCATCGCAAAGCGTGAGGCGTCATGGAGTGCGAGCTGCTGTTTGAGTGCTTGCAGCAGGCGCGGGTCATGAAGGCTTTGCACCGCAAGTCCAACACGGATGCGGCCGTCCTGCCGGGTGGCCGGCTTTCGCAGCCCTGGAAAGCCCGGTTGGGACGCCTTGAGCCGGGCGTCAATCACGGGGACGGATTCGCCGCGCATCTGCGCCAACTCGTTTTCCGGCAGGTCCAGCAGCAGGCCATAGAACGGGGCCTCACCCCAGTTGCGGCCCAGGCCATGGGCCGCGCTTTGGGCCAGGGCTGCACGCAGCAGGGTGATGAGTGTGCCGGTGTGCCGCCAGTCGCCGATGCGCATGCTCCTGAACGCCTGGTCGGCGTGTACCTGGAGTGCATCGGTCGTTTGAAGCGTCAGCTTGCGCGCATGGTGGATGGCGCGGTCGCGCACATCTTCCGGGGCATCGAGTTTCAACAGGAATTGTTCAAAAAGTGCACGCGCGCCGGCGTCCAGGCCGGTTAACGCGGCGTCCGCTTCTTCAAGCTCGCCGTGAAAGGCGAGCAGGGCGATGCGACGTATCCTGAGGTCGATATCAGCGGGGAATTGCGCCATGGCGGCGGTGACGATGTCCAGCGCCTCGGCATAGCGCCGTGCACCTGAAAGGTATTCGGCGAGATTTGCATGGTGCGGCGCGTGTCCGGGCTGCAAATCCACGCACTTTCGGGCCAGGCCGATCGCGGTATCCCACTGCGACGAACTCGCGGCAAGAATGCCGACGTTATTGAGCGAGCGCAGGTGGCCCGGATCCAGCTGCAAAGCCCTCGCATACGCGTCATCGGCCTTGACGAGGTCGGCGCAGGCCTCGGCGGCGATGGCGAGGTTGGCCGCGCCGTCGGCGCTTTGCATCAGCGAGTCTTCCACGGACAGCAGTGTCTTGTAAGCGGCGACTGGCCTGTCCAGCAGGCTCAGCAGCGTAGCGCAGGCGGACGCGGCATTCACATCGTGCGGGCTGAGTGCCAGGGCGCGCTCAAAAGCAAAGAGCGCGTTCTCAAGCTCGCCTGCCGCATGCAGCTGCGTGCCTCGCAACATCCAGTCGCCGTGATCGGGGGCGCCCGCGGGCGGCGGGGGTTGCCGTTGCGGCGCAGCTGGGGTGCCATCTTGCATGTCCGGATTATGTGGCACCGGCATACCTCAGGACGCCGGCGGCCCGAGGATAATCTGCGGGAAATGACTGACCAATCTGCTTCGGCATCGCCCACGACCCTGCATTTGCTGGGGCGCTTCAGCGAGCTGTACACCGGTGCCGAAAGGGAGTTGCTAGACCTTAAACGGCTGCTTGCCGGGCGGCGGCCGGTGAAACTCTGGTCCGACACACCGGTCCATCCGGGCTATGCAGCCGAGGGCATCAGCGCCATCCAGCCTTTCGCTCACCAATTCCCGAAGGAGGGCACGCTGCTGATTGGCGGCGTTCACCTGCAGCCGGGCATCTGGCTGAAGTACACGCGCTTCGAGCGGGTCATCCTTCTTCACAATCTTTCCAACCAGAGGCAGCTGTTTTCCATCATCGAGGGAGTGCGCGAGTCCACCGGGCTTGATCCCGACCTGGTTTTTGTTTCCAGGCTGCTGCAACGCAGCGCCGCCTTGCCGGGCCGCGTGATACCCAGTCTGCTCGATCTGGCGCCTTTCCTGAAAGTGGCTGAAGACCGTTTTGGCGTGCAACCCGACGACGTCGGATCACGGCCTTTTTGCGTCGGGCGCGTGAGCCGGGATTTTCTGGACAAGCATCATCCCCAAGACCTCGCCCTGTACCGCATGCTGGCAAGCCGCGGAATACGGATCCGCATCATGGGGGGCACCTGCCTGGCGCCTGGGCTGGGCGGGGTACAAGGCATTGAGCTGCTGCCCGCAGGGGCTGAGCCGGTGCCGGAGTTTTACCGCTCGCTCGATGCGATGTTCTATCGGACCGGCATGTTCACCGAGGCCTACGGCCGGGTTGTGCTGGAGGCCATGGGGGCCGGTTTGCCGGTAGTGGCGCATATCGCCGCCGGCTATGCGGAGGTCGTGGAGCACGGGGTCTCGGGATTCTTGATCGAGTCGCAGGAACAGGCTTATGACGCCTTGATGGCACTCAAGGAGTCTGCCGACCTTCGCCGCCAGGTGGGCCTGGCGGCCAAGCAAAAAGCCATCGACGTGCATGGCACACAGGCCACGGAGCGCGACCTGGCTTTCTACCTGCGCTGACCTGCCGCCTCAGGGTGTCTGGAAGGCCGCGGCCCCGGAATAACGGGTGTTCCCAATGGTGCCGGTGTACACGAGGCCCGCGCGACTTGCGTTCACGCCACTGAAGAATCCATCGACGTTAAAGAGCGGGCCGCCATTGGAATAGCTGAATTGCGAGCCCGAAACGCTGATATTGGAAGCCGAGAAGCTGCCAAAGCTGGTGACGATGGTCACACCAACCTTGCTGGTGCTGAAGTTGGCGGTCATCGACGTTGAGGCGGTGGTCAGCGTCCCCGGGGCCATGGCCGAGTTGAGAGAGGTGTCGTAGGCACTGACGGGTGTCTGGCCGATGACGGAGTAGGTCGCGCTACCTGTCGTGGGCATGACAAGTGTTGGCTGGCCGATGATGTAAGCCAGGTCTCCGACGGCGCTGTTTCCCGGATTCCGGGTGCCCGTGGTCCATGAGCCCCAGCCGATAAAGTCGCCGCCCGTGATGGTGCCTACCGAGCCGGCACTGCTGGCGGTGGTGGGTGTGAAATCTTTGCCGGCAGCGGTGAACGCGGTTAATTTGCCTTGGTTCAAAGTTGCGGAGCTTGCCGTGCCGGGCGCCGACACAGTCCCCGGGCCGGACGATGTCGGCAGGTAGTAGGTCGCCGTGGCTGTGAGGTTGGTGAAGGTGCCGGTGTTGGGATCGGGGGCGGGTGGGGACGGAGGAGTGGGGGCGGGCGGTACCGGCTCCACAGCCTTGACTATCTCGGTTTTACCCTTGTTGTCGACCTTATCACCCACGGTCACAGGGTCGCGTTCGGGCGGGGGCGTGGGAACGTTGGCCCGCACATTGGTGCGCACGGGTGCATCGGTGTTGTTGATCACACGCACCGATTCACCGGCCGTCAGGCCCACGCAGCCGCCGGCATTGCAGACCTCGATGGCGTCCAGCTCGGTCGTGACGCCCAGCGAACCGTCGGGGTTGTAGCCCACATTGAAGCCGGAGCCGCGTATGCCTATGGTGGCCGTGGTGGTGGTGACCTTGTAGTTCTCGCGGTTGCGCTTGCCGATCAGGCCGGTGATGGCCCGCATGCTGCCGCGCAGCAGGTCGACCAGGAAACGGTCTTCCTTG
>Ga0102589_1001000_pt1 | contig 44217 bp, 36 predicted proteins | sample AraplaMF_Col_mLB_FD_76858 | JGI IMG/M metagenome (GOLD analysis project Ga0102589, IMG submission 76858) | Arabidopsis root microbial communities from the University of North Carolina, USA - plate scrape MF_Col_mLB | ecosystem: Host-associated > Plants > Roots > Endosphere | place: USA...
ATAACCATTATGTGAATATACGTACCAAATAAATCCACTGCAATCGAATCCACTTGGAGATGTTCCACCAAATACATAAGGAACACCTTGGTACTGCATTGCAAAGTCTACAATTGCATTACCTGAAGCAACCGGTCCTTCATTTTCTGATGGGCCAGCATTGCCTGATGCATTTGAACTAGAGTCATCGCTATCATTCGATAATTCAGCTAATTCAAGTGATTGTTGTTCTAATTGTCTTACTCTTACATCTTCTTTTGCATCTTGCAATTCTTTAACCGCAAGTTTTAATCTATATTCTGCAGATCTTAATGATTTTTCTTTTGCCGCTTGTGATTTAGATAAATCGCTTTCTTGCGCTACAAGGTCTTCTTTTGCTTTTACAAGAGATTCTTTTTTCTCGTTTACAAGTTGTTTTTCTTTTTCAACTTCAGCTTGTTCTGATTCTTGCTCTTTAATGATATCTTGGTCTGCTTCAAAAAGTGTTGTAATTGAATTTAAACGATTAAAGAAATCAACAATACCGTCAGAGTTGAAAAGAACATCTGTTACTAGGTTAACTTTTGGTTGCTTTTGCATTGCAACAAGACGGTCTTCTAGCATTTCGTTACGCTTTTCGATACGGTCTTGTAAATATGTAATTCTAGCATTTTTATCTTGAATGATTTTTTGAGTCTCAGAGATTTCTTCTTTTTTAGATTGTATTTTTGCTTTAGTGTCTTTAATTTTTTGATCTATCTTTTTAACATCATTGCTTAATTTTTTGAATTGTGATTGGAATTTATCTACTTCAGCTTGCTTTTTTTCTACTTTCGTTTCGGCATTTACCGAAGCATTTGGCGCTAAAGATACTAAAAATGTACCTGCAATAGCCAGCACTGTAAGTTTTCTTTTAAACATTTCAGCGTGTCTCCTCTCGCTTATCTACTAGGTATTTATATCATAGATTTGCGAAGGGAGTCGCTTTTGTTACAATATTGTAATATAAATGATAAATATGTCTTAATCTGTCGATAAACAAACATGCAATAGTTAGGAAACCGTAATAAAACTCTTCTATTATCTAATAGAAGAGTTTTCAATGTAAATCATGTCATTTTTAATTAAATCTTTATACGTTTCACGTTGTACGACTACTCTAGATACACCATCTTTTACAAACACAACAGCCGGACGACGAATACGATTATAATTATTAGCCATTGAATATCCATATGCACCTGTACAAGATACTGCTAATAAGTCGTTGCTCTCAACAACTGGTAATGCACAATCCCAAATTAACATATCTCCACTTTCACAACATTTACCTGCAATTGATACGACCTCTTCATTCTCGTCATTCCCGCGATTAGCAAGCATTGCTTCATACTTTGAACCATAAAGTGCTGGGCGAATATTATCAGTCATCCCCCCATCAACAGAAACATATTTCCTTACTGAAGGTAGATTTTTTGTTGCTCCAATTGTATAAAGAGTTGTTCCTGCCTCACCAACGATGCTACGGCCAGGCTCTAACCATAATTCAGGGACTGGGTACAATAATTCTTCACATTGTTGTTTAATAATAGAAGTAATTTGATCAATATGCTTAACAATCGATAACGGTTCGTCTTCAGAAGTGTAACGAATCCCAAATCCGCCACCTACATTTAATATTTCAGCTGTGTAGTCTAATTCATTTTTCAATTCGTTTAAAAAGTTCATTAATATTTTAATTGCGTGAACAAACCCATCCGGCTCAAAAATTTGCGACCCGATATGAGAATGAACTCCCAACAGTTTTAAATTTGGTGAATCTAACGAAATGGCAACTGCTTCATTTGCTTGACCTGACGTGATATCAAAACCAAACTTTGAATCTTCTTGTCCTGTCATTACATATTCATGAGTGTGTGCTTCTACTCCAGGTGTTACGCGTAATAAGATTGATACATCTACTCCGCGATCTTCGGCGATTGCTTGTAATACTTCTAACTCAAAGAAATTATCGACTACGAAACAACCAATTTTCGCATCTAAAGCTTCTTCAATTTCTTCTATTGATTTATTATTCCCATGAAAGTGAATTTTCTCTGCCGGAAACCCTGCTTGTAAAGCTGTATATAGTTCGCCACTTGAGACTACATCTAAACATAATCCTTCTCTTTCAATTAAGAGGGCTTGTTCAATACAAAGGAAAGCTTTACTTGCATATGCAACTTGATATTTTAATCCTGTCTCTTTTAATGCTTCATGAAATTCTCTACATTTAGACTCAATCAATGCTTCGTCGTATATATATAAAGGTGTCCCATACTGTTCAGCTAATTGAACTGTACTGCAACCTCCGATTTCTAGATGTCCATTATGATCAATTCGACTATTACCATGTAAATACATTAATATTCTCCCTTCATAACTAAACACAAGTTCATTCACCAGAAGCCTTCTTCAATGTATTAGTGTATTAAAAAAGGCACATGAAGGATATGTTCATGTGCCTATCACTTTTAAAATAAAAAGGATATTGCCAATCACATCTCTTCAATAGCTCTTCACAAATACAAGTGACAGTACTACATTTATTAAATGCAGTCCCAGCATTTTAGCGTGTGGCGCTCTAATGCTTCGGCATCGGATCCTTTTTCGTTTAGTCATCAAACCCACAGTTCTCTTAAACGATACTCATATACAATGCAACCTCTACGAATAGATTGTCTGTTTTTTATATTAGTCTATGTATAACACAGTCTAAAAATAGATGTCAAACCTTTTTAAAAAATAATCTGTTTACAAATCCACTGATTATATTATTTTCGAATGCGTTAATTGATCATCACTCCAAAATGCTCCCTTACCGTGAGGCGAAAATGGTAGGCATAGTAAAACGAAAAGTACTGTCGTAATGCATGCGTGACCCACATCCTGAGTGCTTTCCCTCATATTCCACAGGAGTCTCGAACCTGATGCAATTCAACTTTTGTCCTTAGTTTTCAAATCCTAAAAGTAACTATCTTTGGGAACGTGTAAAAAATCTACAATTCAAGTTTTTACTAATCATTTGGACTACACAAGTTTTTCTTTTCAAAATATTATCTTTACTATAAAATATTAATTACGCGCTAAAAAAAGGTGATTAATATGAAAAATCCAATTAATAATAAAAAACATCATATAAAAAAAAACAAGCCACTAACTTTATGTTAGTGGTTTTTCTTTTTTGTTGCCTTAGGACAACACTCTTAGCTATAGTAGAAAAATTTGGTCAGAGGTGAATAGATTGCATTCAACCAAAATTGCATTACTTTCAATTTGTAGTAACTCTTTTATTGTTATATTAAAATTAACCGTTGGAATCATAACTGGTTCTGTTGCAATTATATCGGAGGCTATCCATTCTTTATTAGATTTAGTCGCTTCCGTGATCGCATTCTTCTCGGTAAAAATATCGAATCGGCCGCCTGATAAGGAGCATCCTTATGGTCACGGTAAATTTGAAAATATTTCGGGGACTGTTGAAACGCTGCTCATTTTTATTGCTGGAATTTGGATTATCGTTGAATCAGTTGAAAAACTAATTCATCCGTCACCAATAAAGCTTCCTTTTATAGGTGTATTCGTCATGCTACTCGGGGCACTTATTAATTGGCGAGTTGGGAAAAAAGTTCAAAAAGTAGGAGAAGAAACGCATTCTGTCGCAATGCAATCAAATGCATTACATTTATTAACAGACGTCTATTCATCTCTAGGCGTTGCGGCTAGCTTAATTTTAGTATCTCTTACGGGTTGGGACATACTAGATGCATTAATTGGTATTGGAATTGCTGTATATATAATGAAAGAATCTATCGAGCTTGGAAAGAAGTCATTTACGCCATTACTAGATACGGGGCTCTCTTCAAACGAAATTATACAAATTGAACAAGTTTTATTAAATTTCAAATCACAATATATTGAATACCATGATTTACGAACTAGAAGATCCGGCGCAGAGGAACACATCGACTTTCATCTTGTTTTGCCGTCTAGCATGAGTATTGAAGAAGCTCATCTACTTTGCGATAAAATAGAAGATGAAATCAAAAAAGTTCTAATTAATCCCCAAATTTTAATACATGTCGAACCGGAAAATGAAATGGTTAGAAATATAAGATAATAAAAAAACGCATCTTTTTATAGATGCGCTTTTTTGTAGACTAAATAAAAACCTTAGAGATTCAGACTGATTGAAAACGCTTGGCTTTCGAGGCGAAAAGCTGGATGAGGAGCGGAGTTACCTATGACGGTAATGAGCACCGCAAGCAGGCGAAGCAACGAAGAAAGCGAGCGTTTGTCAACAGTCTGAGCGCATCTTTTTATAGATGCGCTTTCTTGATTAAATAATAATTTCATCTTTAGGCTGCTGATCATTTTCTTTAATTTTTTGTGCTCTCATCGTAATCATCGCATAACCGATTGCCATGATAATTCCAAAGATATAACCACCTACTGTGAAAATGATAGTCCTTGAGTAGTAAGCTTTCACACCATAAGTTTCAAGCATCCACCATTGTCCTCCAGTAAATAGGATATCTTTAACAATCCAAGCTATAAACAAATATTGGAACAACTTAAACAGTGAAGGATGTTTATATAGCTTCTTACTTTCTTCTCTTTCTTGCCCCTGAATAGCGGCAATATCAATCATAAAGTAATATGGCAATGGTTTCTTTATCGCTAATAGAATGAAGAATACCCCTATTAGACCAATATGGTAATACACATTATATAGAAGTAAATTTTCTTTTGTACCGGCTAAAAGATCCAATGCAGTACTAACACTCATTGTAGAAATAATAAAAATTCCAGTTACATTAAATTGTTTTGTGTACCAAAAACGAAATAAAGTATATAAAATCCCAGGAATGGTTGGGACAATCATCGCCCAATAATCTCCAATATAAGGCTTTAATAGCTTGTAACCTACAAGTGGGAGTACTAAATACAAAATTAGATCGTAAATTATCAAATTACTTTCTTTTTTCATCTTTATAACCTCATTTTTCCATATTCTACTTTTGTAGTATTAGTGTTTAATTTATTTAAATCTGATTATAACAAAAAACTCCTTTGCACACACTCTATCTACAATCCACATAAATGACAAGTTCTTTAAAGCTTTGCGATTATCCTTCACTTATAAAATATTTACATTCTTTAATAACCTCTTTTGAGATAGTCAATTTAAATCAAAAAAAAGAGAACATCCATATAACTTGAATGTTCTCTCCTATTTATTAAAATAAAGTTAAAGAGCCAGGTCCTGTTAAAAGTAAACCAACAGATGTAGCAATGATGAGTAAATTATATTCAATACCATTTGAAGTAATCCAGAAACCATTTTTTAAGTGCACTTTTAAAACGGCAACTAACATAACTAGTATGATTAACCATGCACCCACTGTCGTGTATAAGCCTGCTGCAACAAGTAATCCTCCTATTAGTTCTGCTGCTCCTGATAAAAATGCAAAAAATCCACCAGGTTTCACACCAATCGACTCTAACCATTGACCAGTTCCTTTAATTCCGTAACCACCAAACCATCCAAATAATTTCTGAACGCCATGGCCTGCCAATATAATTCCTAAAACAAGTCGAATAACCAATAAGCCCTCATCTAGCATAGCTACACCTCAATCCCTTTAATTTGAGATATCTATTGCTCATTAAATAAATATTCTAAATTCGAGATAATTATGTTATTTATTGATAATTTAAAAAAACAATCAGTTTTCGCACTTGTAAAGAATAGAATACAATAACACTCCGTTTTCACATAAACCAAAGGAGAGCTTAATCATGAAAAAAATCATCCCAATCATTGTAATTAGTTCTTGGTTTATTTTGTTAATACTAGCTGTTCATTTTAATTTGTTTCAATTATCTTTAAATGATATGAAACATTTTATTGAGGATTCAACAATTAACCCGATGATTTTATTTGTAGGTATTTTTTGCGCTCGAATTTTTTTATTTATCCCTAGTACAATGCTCATTGTCACAGGAAGTTTATTTTTTAATCCTATAGAAACAATCATCCTTTCAATGATTGGTATGTTCATAACTGAAACCATTATCTATGGAATCAGTAGAAGTATATTAAGTAATCATATTCAAAACTATATGTTAACAAAATATCCAAAACTAAATAAAGAGATTATGTCAAACGGTAAAAAATACTTATTTATTACTGTTGCAACCCCGTTAGCTCCCACAGATGGAGCTTGCTTTATTGCCGCATCAACCAAAATGCCATATTTTTCATATATCACAACCGTGTTAGCTGGAACGATCCCAATCGTAACGCTTTATACACTATACGGTAACTTCCTAATAGCTGCACCATGGGTAACATTATGTATCTCCGCTCCAGTCGTCATTATTTTAATTATTTATATCACCATTCGGAAAAAGCAGAAAAACGAGGTTCACTATACATCAGAAAACGAAAATGTATAAATTCACCTTTTTCTCGTAAATTATTAAATCATTTTAATTTTTTATTAATAAATCAATCATTCCATAATCATATTTGTTCTATAATAAGAATGTAGCATTCATTTTAATTTGGAGGTTTCTGATGGAAACAAATAAAATATTATCTTCACTATGTTATTTCAGTGTTTTTTTCGCACCATTCTTACTACCAATCATTGTTTATTTCGTATCAAAAGATGCATTTGTTAAAAAACATGCGAAACGATCATTATTTTCGCACTTTCTTCCATTTATCACGTTTGTAATCTTTTTTGTGCTATCATTTTTATCATTTTATTCGATTGAATCTACGTATGGATGGGTCATTTTTGCTTTTGTAATTGTATTCATTATTAACTTTGTAGTATTTATTTGGAATATCATACAAGGGATTAAAGTATTAGTTCATTAATTTTGAAATGAATATGTAATAAAAAAGATACACCAAACTAGTGGTGTATCTTTTTTATGTAGATTTTTTATTGAATTAGCTACCTTACCTTACTATAAATTCACCTAAGGCGTTATTTAATCATGGTCTTTTTGTGTATGTATGTTTACTGTTAATAAGTTTCTTTAAATCTCCTCTATAAAATGTATCTTTAAATTCCTTCATTTTAAATGGGATTAAAGGTGACATATAGGGTACACCTACTGATTTTAAACTCACCATATAAATGATTAATATTGTTGTTGAAATGATTAATCCAATGAAGCCAAAAAAATTAGCAACAATTAAAAACACTGGCCTTAAAGTAGCGTCAGCTCCAACTAGTCCTCTGTTCGCCACTAAGAAACTAGAAAGAGTTGTTATGCCAATAACAATTAAACTGACTGGGTGGATTAATTTCGCAGTAACCGCCGTTTGGCCAATTACGATTGTTCCAATTAATGATACTAAGATTACCGCACTTTTTGGAAGGCGAAAGGACACGTCTATTAACATTTTTATCAAAAATAAAAGAATGGCAATCTCCCAAAAGGTTGATAGTAGTTCATCCTTTGAAATAATTGCTTTTGACATTTTGTTTGGCAAATCATCTTTATGAAAATTTGCTAAAGCAACATAAATGCCTGGCAGATATATTCCTAATATAAAGGCGATTAATCGCATGATTCTGTTTGTAAACCTGCCAGGTGATATGTGATATTCATCAGGTGCCTGAATAAAATCAATAAATAAAGCAGGGGCAATGATGGCGAAAGGGTATCCATCAACAATAACTGCCACTCTTCCTTCAAATAAGGAAGATACTACACCATCAATGCGTTCTGAATGCCTTACTCGAGAAAAAAATGACCTTGGTTTTCCATCTAACACATCTTCTAGTACTCTCTCACTAAGAACATACTTTATATCAAGACTTTTTAGCCTGTTTTTAACTTCATTTAATATACCTTTATCAACAATTCCTTCAATATATAAAATAGAAACAGATGTTGGAGATATGGAACCAAATTCTAAAGTTTCTACACAAAGATCCGGAGTTTTTAAAGAACCTCTTATCAAATTAATATTTGTTTTCATCTTTTCTGTTAATCCAATTTGTGGACCTCTTACTGAACGTTCCCCAATTGATTCTTCGATACTTCTTTCCGCCCATTTAGGAGAAGGGATTATGATTCCTATTCGATATCCGTTAATCAGCAAAACGGTACTTCCCTGTGCAATCGCATTGGTCAATTCTTTATACTGATTCGTAGTTTTCACATCTGTCGATTCAATCATTCTTTCGATCATTTGATCAATTAGTGTTTCTTTAAGACCTACAGTCTTGAATTGTTCTAATAATGGTTTAACTACATATTCCTGAATATAGTCCGAATCAATGATTCCATAGTAAACTAAATTTACCTCAACCGAATGATTAAAACCCACCTTTAAATTTCTTACAATCAAATCAGATGTATTGTGAAAGGTATCCTTTATATTTAGTATATTTTCTTTAAGCCATTTTTGTATTTCTTTGCTAGGCATCCCATTACCTCCCTTAAAGTTAGTATTTGGGAATCCTAAGATACTATACTAATTACAAAACCAACATAGTTAGAAAAGGTGAAAACTGCTTGTTTTACAGAAAACCTACTACAGTAAAAAGGATTTATATTATCTAAAAATCGTTAAAAGCGAATAAAAAAAGATAGGCTAGAATGTTAATTCCAGTCCTATCTTTTTACAGCTTCTTCTATTTTTTCTACATTATTTCTCAGGAAATTTCCTAATTCGACATAGATACATACCAGATTATGCATTAGTCTCCTTGTGAAGTCATGTAAACTTGTTCTGAGTTGGACTTCTTTAACAATTTTTTTATGAAAATAGAAAGTAAGAAAATAATGGTTACAATGACTGAGCTAGCTATTACTAATTGCGCTGGTGATAATGAAAACAATTTAGCTAAATATACAGAGTATGCGAGGAGCGATGAAGTTACTAATTTTGCTAACATTGCAATAAAGAAAAATCTTTTGAAAGATACTTTACTAATGCCTGCCCCTACGCAAATAATTTCATCTGGTAAGATCGGGATAATAAACATTAGTGTCAGTATAATCGTTTCATTTTTTGAAACATATTCCTGATAGCTTTTTAAGTGCTTCTCTTTTATTAGTTTTGAGACTAATTTTAATCCACCTATTCTCGCAATGAAATACATGACAACAATACCTAAAACCGAACCTAAAAATCCAAATAGTGCTCCCTCGAACGAACCTAATACTGCACTTCCAGCAGGTAATGTTACTGCTTCAGGTAATGGTAATATAATTGGTTGTAAAAAGCATATACTGAAAAATAATAATTTCGCAGTAGATTTATGATCTATTAGTATTTGCTCAATTCCATACATGTCTGCAAATACTAAAAACTTGGTTATATAGTAGATTAAAATAACAATTACAATACATAAAAGTACGATTGATAAAGCAATTTTTGTTAACTTAAATAGTTTGGTATTGTTTGATAGGACTAAATACGCATCAAGGAAACAGATGCCGATAATTGTTAACGTAAAGATTACTTTATATACAGTTACTATTGTTGGTAAAAAATTAAATAATAAGTAAATAGCTAGTGAAGCTATTACGATGTGTATGAATAGTTCTTTCATTATATTTTTGTTTCGCAAATTTATTCAATCCCTCCACAACTGTATTCATTCTCTTATATGAAGCTATTCATGTTGTCAGTTTAGTTGTTATAATATATTATAGAGTGTATTTAACAGGTTGAAATGAACCTTAGCATGAATTCTTGTAAGACTTAAGTCTTATGAATAGGTATTTTCACATCTATTATAGATAATTGACTACTTGTTGAGCAATTATTTATTGATGTAGGATTGGAGTGATTTAATGTCTAGACAAAACTGGCAGTCTAGTAGCAAATACATTGCACTAGGTATCGCACTAGGAGCCACATTTGGAATTGCTTTTGACAATCTATCACTAGGTATTGGATTTGGCGTTGTCTTGGGTGCTGCATTTAGCTATATTTATAAAAAGAAATAATTACCTAAAAAATAGAAACGGGAGTAAAGATAGGATCAAACCTACTTCTACTCCCGTTTTTTACAGTTAGCGCTGTTAAAGAAGTTTTTAATTATACTGTAGATTCATTACAGTTATTCTACATTTAACATAAAAATGCCTTTTTTTCTTCAAAAAAGCATTGTATTAAAAACTTTTTAACATATATATCGAAACCTTACTTGGTTTTACTTTTTGCCAGATGGATCAATAGAATTCTTTATATAAGGTCTTTAATTGAATAAATATTACCATTCAATAACTCTTCATTTAATAGTAAGTTTATCAATGCTTTGCTTACTACTTCAGGTGATCGTAATTCTCCATTCTTTTTATAATCCAAAAATTTGTTAATCTCAGAAAATGCGTCCTCTTTTGCTCCACGTATTACACATTGCATATCAGTATCCATAATACCTGGATTAAATCCAATAATCTTGTGAGATTTATCATCCTTTTCTTGCTCAAGTCCTGCAACATTTGTGTGCATATTAATAGCCGCTTTTGTACTGTTATATACACTCCATCCGTGAATTGAACGTTCAGCTGCACCTGAGGTTACATTTACAATCACGATTTCAATGTTATAAGGTCTTAATTCCTTTATTAATAAATTATTAATGATCATAGGTGCTAAGTAGTTTAGATGTACAGCTTTTTCAATCAAGTTAGCATCTAAGAATCCTAACCGCTCAATTGGTTCAACCATCCCGGCATTATTGATTATATAAACTTTTTTAGGCTGTTTCATAATCAACTTCTGAATGATTCCTTTAAAGATTGTTTCGATTTCTTCCCTATTACAAAGATCTATTTGAAGGTGTGTATAAATATTATTTTTCATCTTTTCATAGTAATCAACACGATCATTCGTACTTCGTGATAAGCCAATTACCTCTATATTAGAATGTACGAGTGTTTTTGATACTTCAAACCCTAGTCCTTTTGATGCACCAGTCACAATTGCAATATCCATTTCATAACCCTCCGCTTTTTCTAAATATTATTAAACATAAAAGGTTGATATCATCCGTTTGATACCAACCTTTTAAAAATGTAAGCACTTGTTTTGATCTCAATTCGATTGTGCTTTATTAACCGCAATTTTTTATTACCAATATATGTTTGTTACTTATATTTTAAAATACGCCCACCTATAAAACAAATTAGAAAACCATTATAATTCGCTCCAAATTAGCAATACATGAAAAAAGTGGAGTCAGACCAATGGTCACTCCACTTTTTATTCCATTCAAATTAGAAATCAAAGTGATCAGGGTCTGGACCTACTCGGTGATTTTGATTTAAAGCATCAATTGTTTTCATTTCATCAGTTGTTAATTCAAAATCAAAAATATTCGCATTCTCTTGAATTCGGTGCTCTTTAACTGACTTCGGAATGATGACAATTTCGTTTTGTAAATGCCAACGTAAAACGATTTGTGCAATTGATTTATCATGTGCTTTTGCTATTTTTAACAGTGTTTCATTTTCAAATAACTGTCCTTGCATTAGAGGAGCCCATGCTTCCACTTGAATTGAGTTCTCTCTTAAGAAGGTTCTTAATTCTACCTGACTCAATAAAGGATGTAACTCAACTTGGTTAACCATTGGTTTAATGTCTGCAATTTCCAATACATCTTGTAAATGATGAATTTGAAAGTTACTCATACCAATTGCCCTAACTTTTCCAGTTTTATAAAGTGTTTCTAGAGCTTTCCATGACTCAACATATTTGCCTTCTACTGGCCAATGAATTAAATATAGATCTAAGTAATCAAGACCTATTTTTTTTAAACTTAGTTCAAAAGCATCTATTGTTGATTGGTAGCCTAAGTCCCCATTCCATACTTTTGATGTAATAAATAAATCTTCACGGCTAATGCCATTTTCTTCGATTGCTTCTTTAATTCCTTGTCCTACGCCTTCTTCATTTCCGTAAATCGCTGCAGTATCAATACTACGATAACCATTTTTAATTGCTGCTTTCACAGAATCGATGACAATTTGGCCATCTTCAACTTGGAATACTCCTAAACCAACTATTGGCATTTCAATCCCATTATTTAATTTCACTCGACTATTTAGATTATTCATTTTAATTTCTCCTTTATAATTTGGTTTTTAAAGTTGGAAAATGAGGATGAACTTCTTCACCTAATTCTTGAATGACTTCCTCAGCTCCTGATACATACTTTGGTAGGCATGATGATCATGAAAGTTGTTCATCAGTTTCACACCCTAACGTTAAATGCGAATATCATGAATTTGCTTTTTGACTATTTCTTTTTTCTAAAGTTGCACTCCATAAACTAAGTAGTACAGCTCCAAATACCATTACTCCACCAATCCAAGGGGTATGGATTAACCCAATTGAATCAACAATCAATCCACCTACAAAAGCCCCAATTGCAATACCAATATTAAAAGCTGCAATATTTAGAGCAGAGGCGATATCAACAGCTGATGGAACATATTTTTCAGCTAATTGAACGACATAAATTTGAAGTCCTGGAACGTTCATAAATGCTAATAAACCTAAGAAGAAAATTGTTACAATACCTACGATTTTAAACGGTGCTGTAAACGTTAATATCACTAATACAATTGCTTGAATGACAAACATCCAAGTTAAAGCTTTTAACGGATTACGATTTGCCGCTTTTCCACCTATGGTATTTCCTATTGCAACTGCGATCCCATAAACTAATAAAATGACACTCACCGAACTAGGAGCAAAACCTGTAACCTTTTCTAAAATTGGTGCTAAATATGTGAAAGCAACGAATGTACCGCCATAACCTAATGCTGTAATTGAAAAAGCTAATAATAACGGACCATTTGTTAAAATTTTAAAGTTATCACTTAATTTTGAAGGTGGAGCTTGTTTTAACGTTTTAGGCACAAGGATCGAGATTGCGATAATGGCAATTAGACCTAATATCGCTACTGCCCAAAAAGTCGATCTCCAACCAAAATTTTGTCCAATGAAGGTACCTAAAGGAACCCCGGTAACAGTAGCTACTGTTAATCCTGTGAACATAAATGCAATCGCACTTGCTCGTTTATTCTCCGGTACCAAATCCGCAGCAATTGTTGAACCGATTGAAAAGAATACTCCGTGAGAAAACGATGTAATAATTCTAGCTACTAGAAGCAAACCAAAGCTTGTTGACATTGCTGCAACACTATTACCGACGATAAAGGTGACCATCAACAACATTAATAGCGTTTTTCTACTCATTTTGTTTGTAAGTGCAGTAAGAATTGGTGCCCCAAATGCAACTCCCACCGCATATCCAGATATTAATAATCCAGCTAATGTAATAGAAATACTTAAATCATTAGCTAAAGTAGATAACAGACCTACAGGAACAAATTCAGTGGTACCAATTCCAAATGCGCTTATAGCTAAAGCCATTAAAGCTGGAGTTCCACCTTTATTCTCTTGAATATTTATCGTAGAAGTAGTTGAACTCATAAAAGAATCCTCCTTATAAAATTTAATTTTGAAATAAATGAACTAAAGAACACGGCGCCAGAGATTATGTGTTCTCGGATGATATACGCAATTATGAAACATATGAATTATAATGTGAAGTACGTACTTAAAAGTATGGTAGGCACTAAAAAGTAACCATTGTATAAATAAAGCTAAACTGATGACTTAGAAATATCTTGTGTTCAAATTGATGAGCACATTTGCCATTATGCGCGATCGTAATAAAAAAAAGAAGTATGCACTTTCAAGTGATATAGTTACTTTTTAGTAACATTTAAGTAATTTAAGTGTTTTCCTCGCAGAAATTTTCACAACAAAAAAGAAAACTACACACGTTGGACATACAGTGTTATGATATGGAAATCACTTTGAAGAAAAAAATAACAAAATAAAGATAGAAGAATAGATCATTTTTGGAGGAAACAGTATGAAAAAATATAACATTCCTGTTGAAGCTTCATTAGATGTCATTGGAGGCAAATGGAAAGTTGTTATACTTTGTCATTTAATGAAAGGTAAAAAGAGGACGAGTGAATTAAAAAGACTAATGCCAGATATCACTCAAAAGATGCTAACTCAACAATTAAAAGAGTTACAAGTAGACAATATCGTAAATCGTGAAGTATTTAATCAAGTACCGCCAAAGGTTGAGTATTCTTTAACTGAATATGGTTGGTCATTAAAAGAGGTATTGGACTTACTTTGTTGTTGGGGAGAGCTTCATATTGAAAAGAAGTACCCAAATAAATGTGATGTTCTACTTTCACCAGTTGAAGTAGAAAAAGAAACAGTATAAATTACATGCAAAATAAAAATGCCCCTCCATTTTCAATAATAGGGGCATTTTTTATGTCATTTATCCGAATGCAACTAAAATTAAACCATCGCTTTCTTTCCCAAATCGGTGCTTAACACCTTTTGGAACAGTAATCATTGATCCTTCGGGGATGATGACTTCCTCTGCCTCAGTCTCTAAGATAAAACTTCCTTTAAAAGCAATAATCATTTCGTCTACATAGTCATGCTGCTCGTATGCATATTCTTGAGGCTTAAGATTGATTAATAGTAAACTTCCTTTTTGGAACTCTTTTAATACGTGATCCTTATCTACTTCTAAAGCTGAACCTAACTCAAAGATATTCATTATTTGCATTCAATTTAACCCCTAATTTAGTATTTTTCACTAATGTATTGCAATTAAAACACTTAGTCCAAACATAAAAAAAGAGAAAGCCTATGTCAAGTTTATGCAACTATGCCAAGGCGATCTCTTTTCTATTTTTCTAGATTAATTTTAATTTTTTGTGCTTTACCAACTACTTTTTTGTTTGAATCTAAGACATCGCTTGTCGTCAGTTCTAACCACTCGAGGCTTGGTGTCGTTTTTTCAACGATAAACCCTAAAGCACCTTGTTTCGAAGCATTTGGCCCAATTTCACCACCCAAATACTCAATATAGAAATCATCATGAAATGCTTTTACTTCATTATTGCTAGTTTTTAGATGAGACACAGGTCCAAAATTTACTTTTTCACCTGATTTATTCACTAGTTCCACTTCTACCTTTACAAATTGGAAGTTCTCATAACTCTCTGTGTAGTAATGAAAATAATCCATCAATGAATAGGTGGGAGTATTTTGTAAAAGCTTTACATTTTTAATCTTCATCTCAACAGAACCAATCGTAAATGTTTTATTTAGTGAAGCTTTTCCATTTAAGGTAATTTCTCCTTTTTCATCTTTTATCTTTTGTCCTACCTCTAACAAATTTGTATCATCTGAAACTTGTGGATTAGGTACATAAATATCACTTAAAGATTTCGCTTTATTTTTTTCTATATTTGATGCAATTTTTGTCTGTTGGCTTTCGGTTTTCACTTCGCCATTATTAGCTTTTTGCATATCACTACATGCAGATAACAACAAAATACTCAGTAAAAGTGGAATATATTTTTTCACTGAAAATCCCCCTTCATCCATTTCGAATATTTACAGTAAAAGAGTTCCCATCAAACACATCATTCAATGGGAACAACTATTCAAATTTGCCTATTTTCCATTCTTTAAGACCGAAAAGATATTTTTTGCTTGGTCTGTATTATCGATTTTCCCAGCAAAGTACTGACTACCAGGTCCATATGCATATACATTTACGTCCTCACCTGTGTGTCCGCCAGTTGTCCATCCTGTTACAGAGCGACTATCAAAAATTGTTTCAATTGCATTATCGATCGTTACTAAGTCCTTCTTTTGTGCAGCTGCTTTAACCGACTGAATCTCTTCTGGCTTTAATGGAAGATCAATATATGATTTAAGCGTTTGTTCTACGTCCGCACCTTTTACAATTTGTTCTGCCATAAAATCAGGCGTTCTTTTTGCAGCAGAAATTGGTGCACCAAACCAGTTATAGTCCCCTTTTGCACCAACTGAATAACCACCAGTAGAATGGTCAGCTGTTGCAACAACTAATGTATGCTTGTCCTTTTTCGCAAATGCTATCGCAGTTTTAAAAGCCTCTTCAAAGTCTTGCATTTCACTCATTGCAGCTACAATATCATTATCATGACCAGCCCAGTCAATCTGGCTACCTTCTACCATTAAGAAGAAACCGTCTTTATCTTTTGCTAGTTTATTAATTGCAGTATTTGTCATGTCTCTTAATGAAGGCATTGTTGCCTCACGATCCATCATCTTAGGCATTCCACCAGGTGCAAATAATCCTAACATTTTCGGATTTTTATCTTTTAACATATCTTGTTTATTCGTAACATATGAAAAACCATCTTTTTGGAATTCCTTCGTTAAGTCACGGTCAGCTCGTACAAAATTAGATAAACCACCGCCAAGCATGACATCAATTTTATGACCACCTTTAATCATTTCATCATAGTAATCATCGGCAATTGCATTCATGTTTTTACGACTTACATCATGTGCGCCATAAGAAGCTGGAGTAGCATGAGTTATTTCTGAAGTAGCTACTAGACCTGTTGATTTTCCTTTTTCTTTTGCAGCTTCAAGTACTGTCTTTACAGTAGAGCCATCATTATCTACACCAATTGCTGCATTGTATGTTTTAATCCCAGCTGACATTGCAGTTGCTGCAGCTGCTGAATCTGTTATATTTTGAGCAGGATCTTCTGGATATGTCATTTGTTGCCCAACAAGATAATGGTCAAATTCTGTTTGCTCTACTACTTTTGTAGCAGGATTATCCTTTAAATAACGATAAGCAGAAGTATATGAAACACCCATTCCATCGCCAATTAAGAAGATTACATTTCTAATTTCATTTTTCTTTGTTACCTCTTTTGCTTGCACTTCATTATTAGCAAATGACCCAATTAAAGCACCAGCTGTAATTGTAGAAAGTACAGCCACCGGTATTAATTTCTTTTTAAGTGTATTTTTCAACAAAAGAAAAACCTCCCACACATTTATAATTTATTTACTATTTAACAGTAACTAAGATTTATTAATCTGTTGTTTAACTGATGTAAACAGTAATTAAAAGAATATGTAGAAGAGGTAAAAAAATGAAAAGATTTTAATATTAGAAACTTCGATAAATAAGCAATAATACAAAGTAAAACATAGGTTTCCAAGTCTCTTGCCTTTTAGAAACTATTCCATAAACATTAATAATCGAATTAATAATTAACAATTCATTAACATTCTAAATACTTTTCACTAAAGTCTCATCTTTTCTTTATAAATAAAAAAAGATTGAACTCATGTATGTAACTACATTTGTTCAATCTTTTTTGCTATAAACTTAAAAGTTTTTTAGTTGAAAAATGTTGCCCAAAGCAAGTAGGCATTTAATAGTGCAATTACAGCCGCGATGATCCATGCAACTACTTTTAACCAACCCCTATTAACAAATGGACCCATTTTCTTTGCATCACTTGTAAACATGACCAATGGTATAACTGCGAATGATAATTGTAATGAAAGAATAACCTGACTCAATATTAATAAATCAGTTGTTCCTTTTGCCCCATATAGATACGTTACGATTAAGGCTGGTGTTATGGCTATTAGACGTGTAATTAGTCGTCTTAACCAAGGTGATAATTTAATATTCAAGAAACCTTCCATTACGATTTGACCAGCGATCGTACCCGTAAGTGTTGAATTTTGACCTGAAGCTAGTAATGCTAAACCAAAAAATGTACTCGCTAAAGTGGTCCCTAATAATGGAGTAAGTAATTGAAATGCATCTTCAATTGATGCCACTGCAGTATGCCCTGTTTTATAAAATGTCGAAGCAGCTAATATTAAGATTGCTGCATTTACGAACAATGCGATCATTAAAGCTACTGTAGAATCAATCGTTGCATACTTAATCGCTTCTTTTTTACCTTCATTAGACACTTCAAACTTTCTTGTCTGAACAATAGAAGAGTGAAGGTATAAATTATGTGGCATGACGGTTGCTCCTAAAATACCTAAAGAAATGTATAACATTTTAGGGTCGGTAATAATTTGCGAGCTAGGAATGAACCCATTAAATACTGCTTTTATATCTGGTTGTGACATTGTTAATTCAAATATAAAACAACCAGTAATTAGAATAATTAATGAGATAACAAGTGCTTCAATATAACGAAAACCTTTATTTTGCAATAGTAATACAAGTAAAACATCAAATGCAGTTAAACAAATACCATAAAACAAAGGTATATCGAATAATAAATTTAAAGCGATAGCCGATCCTATTAGTTCTGCTAAGTCACAAGCAGCAATAGCAGCCTCACATAGTATCCATAAAACAAACGAAACAGGTTTACTAAAGTGATCTCGACAGGCTTGAGCTAAATCTCTTCCAGTTACAATACCTAATTTAGCTGATAGTGATTGTAAAATAATTGCCATTATATTCGAAATAAGTATGACTGATAAAAGTGTATAGTTAAACGCAGATCCGCCTGCCAAAGATGTAGCCCAATTCCCTGGGTCCATATAACCCACTGCCACTAAATAACCCGGACCAGCAAAAGCCATAAATTTTCTTAAAGAACTCGCTTTTTTTGGAATCGGTAGCGAACGATGCACTTCTTGTAAACTTGGTTGTGTTTTTTCCCTTCTCCAACCTGAATCGTCATAATTAGATTTTTCCTGAGCTTTTTCTGACAAGTTTCCCACCACCTATTTTATTGAATAAGTCTAATAGTTTTTCCCTAGGGAAAGATTTTAAATTATATGCTGATTTTAACATAATAGTTCTTATTTGAAATAGAAATATGAATTATTATAGTTTTTTAATGTTTGAAGAAATTTATTAGTTTTTTAGCTGTTATTTATACAGAAAAAATCTATATAAAAACACCACTTATAAAAAGTGGTGTTTTTCGATTCCTATCTATGTTTTACCTGTTTTTGAGGCGATAGATTTTGGTCCTCGTCCTTAGGATTAATATATTTAATTGAGATAAATGCACCTACAGCGCCAAGTATCAACGATAAAATCATCATATAATTATCTGGACCCTTCATTAAGTATGCAAAGGCAGGCGGTCCCCCTGCAACACCAACGAAACGCAATGAACTATATAAAGAAGTAATTGTTCCTCTTTCTTCTTTTTCAATTCCTTCTGTTACTAATGAATCTAAACTTGGTAAGGATAATCCAATTCCAATTCCGCATAAAATAAGATTTAAAATCAGCAAATAGATATTTTTTGAAAATAGCGGTATGAGAAAAGACAGACTAACTATGATGAATCCAATGTAAATACATCTTTTCATGATCGTTTTTTGATCACCAATTTTTTTCCCTGTCACATAAGATGTAAATGATAAGGCCGCCAAAGGAATGGCTAATACTAATCCTTTCATAACGCCATGTATTTGGTAACGATTTTCTAGTATTGATGAAAGATAAAAAAGCATGCCAAATAAAATAAACATGATGATGGCACCTAAAATGAAAATCGTGTAAAGCCAGCGCCCATTTCTCTTTAATATCTTCCTTATTGATCGAACAAACTTTTTTACTGATTTTACCTCTTGTTTCTTTTTTTGTTTTGGTTGTTTTACAAAAATTGATATAAAAATGATGGCGATCGCACATAGAATTGGGATTGCAAAAAATGGTAAAAACCAAACAATGGAGGCAAGTACAGAACCTAATATAGGACTTAGTACTTTTCCAAAAGTATTAGATGTTTCTACTAGCCCCAAGCCACAGCTTACCTCTTTTTCATCTTTAAACATATCTCCAACACAAGGAATAACAACTGGCATAGCACCAGCAGAACCGATCCCTTGTATGATTCGACCAATTATAATCCAAAGGAAAGGATTTTCCATTTTCCAAGACGCCCACCCTGTTAGTACGCCACCTAACCCTGCAATCAATAAGCTAGGTATAATTACTTTTTTTCTTCCCCACTTATCGGACAAATACCCAGCAATTGGTATAAGAAGAATGGCAAAAATTGAATAAACGGTAATAATCATTGATACTTTAAAACCCGTTATGTCTAGTTGTTTTTCAATCTTTGGAAGTACAGGAATCAGCATTGAATTTCCTAAGGTCATTACTAAAGGTACACTAGAGAGTGCCCACAAACTCATTTTTTGTTTTTTATCCATAATTCCTCCACCACATTCTAAACAAATACAATTACCTGCAATACAATTACTTTACCCTTATCATCTCTTCTTACAGTTAAAATAATTTTCCAATCAAGTTCATGCCGTTGAAAAACGTAAGAAATGGATATACCTCCCAAACTTTTTATCATTTGTACAATGTTTAGAATCAGGAAGGGAGCCTGATTTAACAAAAATTGTAATACTCCGTTTTCCTAATTACATATTACTGTTCGCGATAGACAATATTAATGATATGGTGATGGCTCACCTACTAATTTCGATGTGGAGGGATTTTATCTTGAACATTCGTGAAGGACTCATCCCAACTGTACTTGGATCAGCTGTGACAGCTACTGGTTATGCATTAAAGCAAAAACGTGGATCTAACAAAATGATTGCAAACACCGTTTTTGGTTTCGGTTTAGCCCACATTGTCTTAGGTGCAATTGACCTTGTAGAACATCGAAGCTAGAAAAAAGGAGAACATTATATGTTCTCCCTTTTGATTAAGCTGGATAGTAAATAACCATATTTAAGCGTGTTAATGTTTCTCCAGAATTAAAATAAGTGTGTTCACGATCTGCTTTAAACTGAATTGAATCTCCCGCTCCTATAATATGATCAGTACCATTAACTGTCAAAGTCAATTCCCCTTCAAAAACTGTAATAAACTCCTCAGTATCAACTCCATGTGGACTTGCATTTAATTTTCCGCCTTTTTCTAACTCAGCCGAATATACTTCAAATCTTCTTTTTTCGTCAAAAGGGAAAAATGGATATACTCTGTATTTTCCATTATCCTCCGTCAAGGCATGTATTTCATTTTTTCGAATCACCCTTGCTTCCGGTTGTGGATTTTCAATTAATGAGGTAAACGATATTTTTAAACCATTTGCGATTTTCCAAAGTGTCGTAATTGTTGGGCTAGATTCTCCTCTTTCTATTTGTCCAATCATTGTCTTGCTTACACCAGTTAATTCTGCAACTTTTTCCAAACTCAACTTTTTTTTCTCTCTATGACTTTTCAAATTTTTTGCAATGATTAAATTTAGCTCTTCCATTTAGAAAAACTCCTAACTTTTTGTTGTGCGTTATAGTGTCCATAATGTATAGTTTAGAATACAATACGTTATATAGACCATTTTGAACATTATAACATAATAAGGGAGAGGTTTTTATGCCAGTTCTTTCATTTTTACTTTTTGTTTTTGTAGCTTCATTTACCCCTGGACCGAATAATATTATGGCAATGATCTTTGCGAATCGAAACGGCTTCAGAAAATCGATTAGATTTTGCTTTGGTGTAGGGGTTGGATTCTTTATTACCATGTTAATTTGTAGCTATTTTAATTTAATACTACATTCTTTTATCCCAAAAATTGAACTATTCCTTACTATTTTCGGTTTTGTTTATATGTTGTATTTAGCTTATAAAATAATGAAAAGTAGCGCTAATCAATCGAACAATGACGATCGTAAGACTAGTACTTTTTTCACAGGAATGATATTGCAATTTATTAACCCAAAAGGTCTGATTTATGGCTTAACAGCCGTCTCATCATTTATTATTCCGTATTACAAAACGAACTTCAGTTTAATTCTTGCCTCGTTTTTCCTAGCATTTGTCGGTTTCGTTAGCACTGTTTGTTGGAGTGCTTTTGGGTCGGTCTTTCAAAAGTTTTTATCAACATACAGGAAACAGTTCAATATTGCTATGGCTTTATTGTTAGTTTATACTGCTGTTTCAATTATTCATTAATTATCATTTTGCAAAAAAAGGCAAGTATTCAATATAACTTGCCTTTTTTTCATTTATAAACCTTTTATGACAATATAATGAGTCTCAGGCTTTGCACCTAACCTAAGTGGGATACCAGTTGTACCATATCCATTGCTAACAAGCTGTGTAATACCATTTTGCATATGTACTTTACCTTTTTCATAAGGACCAAAGCCTAAAATGCGAATCTGCCCACCATGTGTGTGCCCACTCAGTACCAAAGTTATCTTATGCTCAGGCTGTATTAGTTCCATTACGCTTGGATTATGACTAACTAATAATTTAAATCCTGTTTCCTTTTTACCATGAAGCGCATGATTGATATCGATATGACCAGTATTCAAATCATCAACTCCAATGAATGTCCACTCTGTCTTTTGATGCTTGATAATCGATGCTTCATTTTTAAAAATGTGTACGTCAAATTTCTCGAAAATACACATTAATTCATTCAATCCATTTTCATGATCATTATTTCCCCATACAAAGTAAATTGGCCCAAGACTTTTTAATGTTTCGATATTGCTTTCAACTCTGTGTAATGGAACGCCCTTTTCAAGTAAATCCCCACCTACAATCACCAAGTCAACTTCATTTTGCATTTTTTGAATGATAGTTGGATGAATGACTCGCCTATGTATATCTGATATAAAGAAAATTCTTAATGGTTTATTAAGCATTCTATTTGAATATGAAAATTCATGCTTTTTAATGATATTTAAATGCGCTTCCTTATACATGTAAACTAAAAGAATGATACAGAACGATAAAAGCAGCAGTATTAAGTAAATCATCCCTTGACCTCCTAAATAGTTGAAAGACCTCAAATAAGAATATCTGAAGGGCGGAATCTGACCTCAGCTTTCGCCTCACGTAAATGAAGCAAACCGGAGTTTTCATGAACTAACCCATACTCAAATAGCAAAAAAGGACGAAAATAGATAAAAATAAAAAAGACTCTTTTATAAAGAGTCAGTCTATATTAGAACATTTTTACATACAAAAATAGATATTAAACACCTATACCTATTAATATGATTGCGGAAACTAGAAAAAACCATAAATATAACTTATCAATGTTGAGAGTCATAGTCTTCATAAACTCTAACATTTTCTTCAGATTGATCACACGCCTGTTTATCTACAATCATTCAGTTAGCGATTTAACATTCTACTGACAACCCACTTGGAATTAAACCATTTTTTATCAATCTTATCATGAATACAGACAAAGAAAAATGCATCCCACTAGCGTAAGATGCATTTTTTTAAAACAATATCCTATTTCACTACAGTTACAGATGTAGATTTTGTTGTTACTTTAAAGCCTTGCTTATTTTCAACTTCGGCCGATACAGTGTACGTACCTTCTGGAACATCTTCTTCTGGTGTCCATTTCACATGGATTTCAGTTTCATTTTCAACAATTAGTGAATCTATCAACTTTCCACTCTCGTCTTTAATTAAAACCTTCCAATTTACACGATTGTTCGCAAATCCATTAATGCCTGCTGGGGTGCTAGAGCTTACATTTTTATTTGGATAAACACTGAAATAACTAACTAGCATTCCGTCATTAATATAAGATGGATCTCCCCAAACTGTGTAACCATGATTTAAGGCATAGTCGGCACCCAACACTACCACACTCTTAGGCTCTTCATTAACAATCGTACTTGTTTGTCCAGCTTGTAATGGCTTATACTTCCCGTTATACCAAATGATAGCGCCGTTATATCCACTACCATTTTCATTGTCCGTAGCTTTAAATGATATTTCATATTTGCCATCCTTAGGCTGTACTTGAATATCAGAAACTACTGGCGCAATAGAGTCCACATTCACTGGAATTTTCACAATTTGTGGTTTTGCATCCTTATAATCAAGAGTCGTTTTGATCACATAGTTGTAAGTTCCATCCTTGACGACTTGACCATTATTGTCTTTTACATCCCATAAATAACCACCATTCATATAATCTCGGAATGACATAATATTTTTACGGAATTTCCATGGCTTTCCAGTTCCAGTATATTCACTGAAATTACCAAGGTATTGAATTTTTTCACCTTTTGCATTCTCTACATACATTTCAGTTTCCTTTAAATTACGAAGTGCTGTAAATGTTGGGAATACCCCCGGAAAAGCAGCATTAGGAGAAATAACGATACGATTCAAATTAAACTTTCCTGTTCTTGGATCATAACCAAGTGGGAATGTTCCTTCAGCCCCAGGCTCATCATTCCAAAGTACAGTATATCCTAAGAATGCATCTTGATCCCAAGCAACAGGATCGATGTTTTGTGGTTGATCCCAATCTCCATAGTACCCCATATAAGGCACTGTCAATGGTACCGCAGAAGCACTATTTTTCCCAGTAGGTACTAAACGTACAAAACCTTCAACGAATGTTCCTTTATTTAAATTACTAGGTAGTTTAATTTGTACATCTAGGTTTTTTTCCTGTCCCGGTTTAATTTTTAATGTTTTACCATTTGAAAACGTGACTGTTTCTCCATTTACACTTGCAGAAGCTCCAACTAATCTTTCGCTTTTAAGTGTTAAATATTCTTTAGAATCAATTGTTCCATCATTATCTAGGTCAAATTCTTTTGACTCTTTGCCATCTGTTAGTACGTCAACATGGACTGAGTATTCTAGATCTTTGACACCAATGTTATTTAGCGCTTCTACATTTAATTTGAAGTGGGCAGTTCCTTCATTGATTTCTTTTAATGCAACTGCACCCGCTTGCTCTAGTGGTGCATTTTTATTTGACACAATTACAGGTGTTTTGATAGCATTTTTAATTTGCATTAAGCCTGATCCCTGCAAACGTGGTGAATATGGTACTTCATAATTAGTCCGCGGATCTTGTACAACTTTTGCAGTATTCATTAAGGCAATTTTTGCTTTTAAAGCAGTTTCTTTTGAGTGAGTTAAACCTTTATCATATAATGCTTCCAATAATAATGCTGAACCGCCTGCTACATGAGGTGTTGCCATTGATGTTCCACTCATAACTTCATATTCATTCCCAGGTACAGTTGAATAAATATTTCCACCAGGTGCAGATAACTCCGGTTTAAAATCTAAAGTATGCGGCGTTCCATAGGATGAAAAATCGGATATTGTATCCTTATCTGGATTTTCAACAAAAGTGCCTTTCGACAATTGCATCTTAACAGTATGTCCACTTGTTAATTTAGAAATGAAAGCATTCCCAATTTCTTTACTTACTGTTACAGCAGGTGTTAAGATCGGACTAAAATAAACATATGGATAATCAACTTCATCATTAGGTGGAACAAGTATTACAGCTTTTGCACCTTTCTTTTTTGCTTCGGATTGAATATAGGAATAAGTTCCGTATTTTTGATTTGGCTTTGCAACGACAATCTTACCTGTCACATCTTTGCCAATAAAATCTGCAGTTCGTCCTTCTCCTACAAAAACCATTTCATAGCGCTCATATGCAGATAATACTTTTGAAAGCTTAAAGTTAAATTGCGTTTGATCTTGATAAGGTAGCTGTACTCCATTTTCATCAACTAAAGTACCCATATGTATTTTAGTATTTTCATAGGAAGCTACTGATACAGCAAAAGGGCTTACTCCTGGTTCACCGACTGTACCGATATCTGGATTTTCTGCATATGGTTGTAATGAAGATTGTAATAAATTATTTTTTGTACTATAAGAAGAGTTTCCACCTGCTACAACAACAAGTGTGCCCTGCTCTGTTGCTTTTCTGATCACTTTTTGAATTGGATCATTTTCCTCACCAACAAAACCTGCATCAGAACCTAGACTCATATTAATTACATCTGCTCCCATCGTTACTGCGTGCTCAATTCCAGCAATAATATCATCCTCATATGCCCCTCCACCATTATCGGAGAATACCTTTTCGGCTAATAACTGTACTTCTGGCGCAATCCCTTTTACACCGACTGACGTTTCATCACCATTCGCACCAACAGTACCTGCAACATGCATACCATGAGGACTTCCATTTTGACCACGTGGAATTACATCTTTATCCCCGTCAGCCCAATCATAACCAGTTGGAACCTTGTCGCTGTACCATGTCTCATTAACTTCGGTATCAGCTAATTTTTCTTGAATTCCTTTTTCAGTCCACTTTTCTTTCGCCTTCCCTTTTTCTGTTAACGTCATATCTTTATGAGTGTAGTCTAAACCTGAATCAACGATCGCAACAAGCATTCCTTCACCCTCGTAGCCATACTCTTCCCAAACTTTTTGTGCTTGTACCAATTCCTTACTTGCACCCATAGAAGGTTGGAATGTTCTCGCAATATGAACATTCGTTACACCAGTTGTTGATTGAATATCTTTTACATTCTGAAATTCAGTTTCCACACTAAATCCATTAAATCCCTCATAGAAACGTTGCTTAATTTTATGCTTAGAATTCTTAGCACCCTTTGAAATCTCGGAGATTACTTGATCCTGCTTTTCCTTATATTTCACCTTTTTACTTTTTTCACTTTTCTCTAATACTTCTGGCTGTTCTACTTCAACAATGACACGAACCTTTTCATTTGGCTTATAAGGTGTCGTTTGTCCTTTTTCTTTTAGCTCTGAATAACGTAATGGATCTACCGATGCATCTGCACTTTGTTTTTGCTCATCGATAAAAATCTTCTGACCTTGTTTCACAATTTCTTCTAAACTCGGAGCCTGCTCTTGATTAATTTCCTTTTCTTCTGCAAAAATAGTTGTCGTTAATAGCATTGTTACTAAAGTGGTAGTTGCAATTACCCTATAAGGAAAACGTTTTCTTTTTTTCATTTCTTCTCTCCTCATCCGTTTCTATTAAGACATATCATTCTATTAATCTAGTAAGATTAAATAGAAAAAACCATTCAATACTTAAAAATGTCTCAGACATTCACATTTTTAATTACAGAATTTAATGAAATTATAATCTTCTTTTAACTAGAATCATATTGGGTTATTCAAAAGGACTTTTATCATATGAGTTGTGATAGAAAGCTTCATAAACGCAGATTCATTCTGAGAAAACTAGTGTAACTTAGTAGATAAGAACCGAAAGATTAAATGTAAATTTGGGTTATTTATGACAAAGGCATATGTAAATATTGTGTTTAGAATGTGATATAAAAATTGGAGATTGTAAAATAAGCAAATTTTCCTATCTTTGGTTACGATTTTGACGAGAGATTAAATAGTATGGTTAACGTAACGTAAAAAAAACACCAAAAAGAAAGAGACTTGCGTAAAATTTATTTACACTTAGCGCCTCTTTAAAATAGTTAAATATCAATGATAAAAAATTTTTATTCTTTTACTTTAATATGATCTTCTTTAAAAAGCCTCTGAATAAGTGCAATTACTAATAAACAAATAGGAATAATAATTTGTAGAGGTATATGTAGATAGTAAGGTATGATTTCCAATCTTTCTCTGTCATTTTCAACTATATTCGGCGCAATCCAAAGCGAGCTTAGTAGAATGATTACCCCGATTAGGTAAATTAATTGTCCACTTTTCTTAACATTAAATATTTCTGCTGATCCTGAAACTGCACAATAGAAAAATACCGTTATTTTAGCGAATCCTCCACAAACCATGAAGATTACAATAAATACATCTAATCTCTGAAGAAAATTAACAATATTAATATAACTAATCGATGTAAGAAGAGGAAAAAGAGTTCTTTCTAACACTGGAACTCCTAAAATCGCTATATTTTTTAATGTGAAAACTAGTAAGATTAAACCCGAAAAGATTAAAGCAGGCATACCAACTTTTAACGCTTTTTCTTTTTTGTTTAAAAGCGGCATTAACATAATAAACGTAACCACTTCACCAAATGGTAAGGTTAGTCCTTGTGGAATAGCTGCCTTTATGATCGGTGTCCATCCATTTTCTAAAATCGGTCTAAAATTATTAATATCATATACTTTAGCAATGAACTCAAAAGTTATGATTAGTACAGTTATCATCATGATTAATACAAAAATAACTTCATTTGTACGCATGATCGTTTCAATCCCTTTGCTCAGTCCATACATAATTAAACATAACATTAATATACCGATTAAAACTAAGGATGATGAGTTAAATAGTGTCATGACCAATAGTTCTTCAAATTTCCGTAAAATAAGTGAAGCCATGTAGATAAAATAAATAATATATGAGAGTACGACAATTTTCCCAGCATACTCTCCTAATATAATTTGTACATGCTGGGTAAAAGGAATATCTGGATAGATTTCAAATATTTTAGTATACACGTAATATAATAAACACCCTAAAATAAGAGAAAGTAATAAACCAATCCATGCATCTTGTTTTGCCCTCGGAGCAAGAGCAACAAGAGATGCAGTACCAACCTCAAATAAAAACATCGTACAAAAAAATTGATAACCACTTATAGATATCTTTCTATTCATTTTAATACCTTCTTTTAGAAGAGTTCTAACATAACGTTTCAGATATTATTACCTAACTTTACCAGTATTATTAGTTTCTAATTTTACGCAATCAATCTTTCATAATTTATATAAAACTTTACATTCGTATATTAATAAATGATTACGTATGAAAGAATCCACAAATTAACCACAGAATTTCAAAAGCCTCTTACGGGCACTTTTTCAAACTAAAGTCCAATAATAAATCCCAATAATTTTTTCTATATTAATTCCAATTTTTTGAAATATTTTAAGCTAATACTGGTAGTTCATAGATTACTTTTAGACAGAATACAAAATAGCATTATGGATAAAATAGGATAAACTTTCCTGTTTTGGAGGAACTATTTTATGAAAGCTGACCTATTAATTGAAAAAAACGAGAAATCACTTAAAGAATTGCTATTCAATAGTTCAGACTTCAAGTTTAGTGATTTCGAGATCGGCAATCGAAGTTATCGGCTATTTTATTTAGAAACAATGATTGAGTCAATCAAAGTACAAGAACATATTATTCGTCCATTGCTGACTAATGTCAATGGAACGATACGGGAAGCAGTCTCAATACTAGATTACTGCGAAACTGATCAACTATCAGATGCTACTAAAGCCTTAGTAGAAGGAAAAACGGTCGTTCAAATAAATGGTGAAGCGAAGTTCTATTTACTAGGAACAGAGTTAGTTAAAGAACGCTCAATCAATATTCCAATGAATGAACGTGTGTTACGTGGATCCCACGAAGCATTGAATGAAAACATCAATACGAATCTCAATATGATGCGTAAGTTGATTGAGACACCAGATCTTGTCATAAAATTTTATCAAGTTGGGCGTAGGTCTAATACAAAGGTTGCCATACTCTATTTAAATTCACTCGTCAATGAAGTTGTATTAGCTGAGTTTGAACGTAGAGTTGCAAACATCGATATCGATTACATTGAAGCACCGAATTTTCTCCAAGAATTAATCGAAAAGAAGCACTTTACGTTGTTCCCGAAAATACTTGTTACCGAAAGACCGGACCGGATAAACTCTTACTTAATGGATGGGAAAATCGCAATACTGACTGATGGTTCACCTGATTGTCTAATCCTCCCTGTTTCGTTTTGGGCTTTCTTTCAAAGCCCTGATGATTACCAAATCGGTTGGCTAATTGGTAGTGCAATTAGATTCCTTCGAATTCTTGCTTTTATTCTTGCTTTTAGTTTACCGGGAATATATGTGGCTCTTGTTACTTTTGATCCCCGCATACTTCCCTTCGAAATCGCGCTCACACTACAAAGCTCTATGCAATATATCGCTTTACCACCGGTTCTCGAAGCGATCGCAATGCTGGTAATACTAGAAATATTACGAGAGGCAACAGTACGGCTTCCAAGTCCCATTGCCCAAACAATCGGAGTCGTTGGTGGTATCGTGATCGGTACCGTTGTCGTTCAAGCCAATTTAATATCTAATATGATGGTAATTGTCGTTGCACTTACAGGAATTGCATCATTTAATATTCCTTCTTACGAAATGAGTAGTGCAGCCCGTTTGTTAACATACCCTTTCATCCTTATGGCTTCAATGTTCGGGTTAATTGGTCTAGAAATTTCGTTTCTTCTGTTGCTGACACACTTATCAAGACTAGATACAATGGGTATTCCTTATTTTTACTCTTGGTACTCTGGAGAGACAATTAAGGATACACTTTTTAGATTTCCAATTAGAAGTTTAAAAAAACGTCCATTTGAAAGTATGGCAAAGGAATCTACTAGAATAAAAACTCCAAGGGGGTAGGCTGAATGATTCACTTGAAAAAAATTTCTTTAAATCAACTAATCTGTCTGGTTATTCTTACCCAAGTCGGTGTTAGTGTTTTAGAGATTCCTTATGCAGAATCCCGCCATGCAGGCTATGACTCTTGGATGTCTATATTAATTGGAGGATTACTCGCGCAAATTGTAATCTTCATTATCTACCAACTATCAAAACGATATCCTGATCAATCTTTGCAACAATATATTTTCTCCATTTTGGGAAAGCCACTTGGCTGGTTAGTGAATCTTTTATTTGCATTATATTGTGCTGAGTCTAGTCTTATGGTTGTTATTTCATATGCTGATGTACTGAATCGATGGGTGCTATTTCAGACACCTTTTTTCGTTATACTTGGTATAACACTAGTTGTTGCTACTTATATCGCTTCTTCAACACTACGTTCGATTTCTACAATTACACAATCAATATTAAATATGTTTTTAATTTGTTTTGTGATTATATTTATTAGTGGAATGGGGAAAGGTGACTGGCGACATTTCTTGCCAATTGGTACTCACGGTATTGGCGCTATTATAAAGGATTCTTTACCTGCTTTTTGGGCATACGCTGGTTACGAACTACTTCTGTATGTATTTCCATTCGTAAAGTGCAAGAAAAAGAAACATATTTTCATTGCCATGTCAATTGCGAATGGCTTTACAACGTTATTTTATCTACTTATAACAATCATCGTTACGTACAATTTTAGTGAAAGTCAATTAAATACTATTACAGAACCAATGGTTTATATTCTTCGTAAATTCAGGTGGCCGGTCGTACAAAGCCTAGATATATTATTTATGACAATTTGGTTGTCTGTAACTACAGTAACCGTTTTTGTTTATATGTTTTTGTCTGCTCGTTATTTGGCATTTGTCGGTAAAAAAGAAATCCGTAACCATCCCCTTTTGGTATGGATAATAGGAATTTTATGTTTTTCGGTTGGAATTTGGTTCTCAGACCGACAATCGATCTTCAAATTCTCGGAATATCATAATAAAGCTACCATGATTATGATTGCTCTTGTTCCAACCATTATTTTATTAATTTCTTACGTCCGTGAAAAGGTGGCGAGAGAATGAGAAAAGCAATGCTCCTTCTGTTACTATTACCACTTTTGACAGGTTGTTGGGATCGATTGCAATTACGTAAACTGAATTTAGTGGACGTAGCTGGTTTCGACTTTAACGACGAAAACAAAGAAATTGAACTATATTATCTAGTTACGAAGCTAAAAAGTACAGGTCAAGGATCAGGAGAGGCAACTTCGCAGGTAACGAAACTGAAAGGGCCAAGCTTAGTAGAAACAATCGGTCAAGGCCAATACACTGATCAAGCACCCTTTATAGGTATTAGTACAGGAACCTATATCTTAAGTGAAAGTTTTGCTTCACATGATCCTGTTTCTGAACTTGAATTTCTACTCCAAACACCTTATTCGTCTATCAATATCCCTGTGATGATATTTGAAGGAAATATTGCAAAGTTTTTGGAAACTGTACCGAAAGTAAATAAGGAATTTTCTGAAAATCTGAACGATTTTAGTAGGGCTTTAGAAATGAACCGTATTATTCCAAATATTTCGATGATGAATTTGATCCTTTCAAGAGAAGACACGTTGGAAGACCTTGCTATTCCAGTAATAAAACAAGCCGATTTGGGAGTAGAATTAAGTGGCGCACTATTATTCCGTCAAGGGTTGAATACTGAAACAAAGCTTAATAAAGAACAAGTCCAAATGATGATGTTAATGAAAGGGAAGGGATCAGGAAAGCAAAGATATACAGGAATGATAGGAGAAAATGGTAAGGGGCACAATTCTACTGATAAAAAAAATGAAAGAAATTATGGATTTTCGGTTAAAAAAGATGATTCAAGTATCACATTTACGTCAAAGGATAAAAAATTACAAAAAGCTAAAGTAAATGTGCATATGGAAATAAATATATTTGATCTTGGAAAATCATTTCATGAAAATAAGCCTGATTACATAAATCATATGGAAAAAGAACTGAGTAATCATTTGAAAGATTTGGCTGTTACAACAATAGAAAGCATGCAAAAAGCCAATTGTGACATACTCGGTATTGGGAGGGAACTAAAGTCTCACCATCCGGACATTTGGAAGTCAGTGGATTGGCGCAAAGATTATCCTCTCATGAAGATTGAACCGACGTTTGACGTTCAGATTATGAATTCAGATGTTGAATAAAATTGTTATCTCCAACTTGTTAGTTATACATTCTCATGTAGAGGTGTATAAAGATAGAGTCAATACTGTAAATAAAAAAGAGGCGGTGATAAACTAATTGTTTAATTTACAGCCTCTTTTTTTATTTAATTTAAACATTTTTCAGATCGTGTAATCATACAATTTCTGCTCTATTTGCCCAATGGCACAACAAGCGGTGCATGAGCATTTGGATCATCGATTATCATGCACTTTAAGCCAAAAACGTCTTCTACTAGTTTTTCAGTGACGATTTCTCTTGGATCTCCTTGATCAATGATTTGACCCTGTTTCATTGCAATAATATTATCAGCATATCTTGCAGCATGCTTGTCAACTAAGCCCTTTCACTATATCTAGACTTTAAGCCCTCTCCAAAAAAAGTTTATGATTGCATTCGCCATTTCATCTATAGAATTAATGATTGAATGATTGTTCATATCCCTAACATTTCCTACTTTTAAAATTGCAAAGAACGCATGGGTTGCGAATTTTGAATTTCCTTGTGGAATCTCACCTTTATTCATAGCATGTTCAATTGCAATTTCAATTACTTCATACATTTTCTCTTCTGCTATATTCATTTGAATCATTTGCTCATCTGTTAATGAAATTTTTGCATCTTTTATAAAAGTTTTTAGGTCAATATCAAAAGTGGCTTGTAAATGAATTTTTACAATTTCTAATAAATTATCTTTTAATGGTCTATCTATTGATAAGATTTCTTTAATTCGGTCACTAATTCTGATCATCATTTGCACCATTGCATCGGTGAAAAGTTCAGCCTTTGTAGAGTAATAATAATATACCGTCGCTTTGGTCACATCACATTCTTTTGCAACATCATCCATTGAGACGAGTTGATATCCATTTTTTAGAAAAAGCTTTACTGCATTCTCTAAAATAATTACTTTAGTAGGCTTTTTTCGATTGCTCATATGAGGTCGCCCTAATGGTCGATTAGATTGTCGCAAGGTACTTCTCTCCTAACTAATTCATTAGCTTAATTATATCATATTAAAGTTCTTGATTAATTAACTAACCAGTATATATAATTTAAAAGAATGATACATATCAGATAGAAAGGTGGATCTATTAATGAAAAGACACCCATTCAATTCATGGGGAAAAATGGTTGGAGGACAAAAAACTAGATGGCTAACTATTATAATTTGGGTTTTATTAACGCTATTTTTATCTATTACATTTCCATCTGTAAATGAAGTAGAAAATAATAAAGCAGACAACTTACCCAAATCCTCAATGTCACAAAAAGCTGATGAAATTATAAAGAAAGAATTTCCTAACGAATCTGGTATTCCTTTATTAATTGTTTGGCATAAGGATAATGGATTAAATAATAATGATTACCAAACAATTCAATCACTATATAAGGAGTTAAGAAAGAATACATTAGATCAACAGAAATCACTACCACCCTTTGATACGTTGCCAAAACCTGCGCTAATCCAAAATGTTTCAAAAGATGGTACTACTCTTATTACACCTATTTTCTTTGATGAAAAAGCAGAAGATAAGATATTACAAAAAAACTTAAAGAAGCTCAAATCTTTAGTAAATAGCACAACTGGAGAAAATCCATTTGATAAAAAGCTTGATGATCTTGGGTTACATGTTCGCTTTTCAGGACCTGTTGGTATTCAGACAGATGCTGTTAGTCTTTTCTCTCAGGCTGATATTAAGTTACTAATATCTACTGTATTACTTGTATTAGTATTTTTAATTCTTCTTTACCGCTCACCAATCATGGCGATTGTTCCATTAATAGTTGTTGGTTTTTCATATGGAGTCATCAGTCCATTATTAGGTATTTTAGGAGAAAAAGGACTCATTACAGTCGATTCACAAGCAGTGTCCATCATGACCGTTCTTTTATTCGGCGCTGGAACAGATTATTGTTTATTCTTAATTTCTCGATACAGAGAATACTTACTTATTGAAGAAAGTAAATTTAAATCATTACAACTCGCTATAAAAGATTCAAGTGGTGCAATATCAATGAGTGCACTTACAGTAGTATTAGGCTTAGCAACATTACTACTTGCTGAGTACGGTGCGTTTCACCGTTTCGCTATTCCGTTTAGCTTGGCAGTTCTGATCATGGGAATTGCAGCCATCACTCTTCTTCCCGCTATCCTTGTAATTTTAGGAAGAGTCTCGTTTTTCCCATTTATTCCAAGAACAACAGAAATGGAGATGAAGCGAGCAAATAAAAAAGGGAAACCTTTGAAAAATAAAAAATCAAAAGTACCCTTTAACCAAAAACTAGGAACTTTCGTTACACGTAAACCATGGAGAGTCATTATAGTTTCAGTCGCACTTTTAGGTGGGTTAACTTTCTTTGTGCCAAAAATTCAGTACACCTATGATTTATTAGAGTCATTCCCTAAAGAGATGCAATCTCGTGAAGGTTTTGAACTAATTTCCGATCACTATTCATCTGGTTTATTAGCACCTGTTAAAATTGTGATTGATACAGAGAATAAAAGTATTCCTTTGAAAAATGAGCTAGAAAAACTCCCATTTATTAAGAATGTATCTGATCCTCAAATAGGTAAAAACAAGAAAAACCTACAACTATACGAGGTTTCTTTAACAGATAATCCTTATTCAAATAAGGGGATGGAGCGCATACCCCAACTTGAAAAACAATTAAAAAGTACGCTAACTAAATACAATATTTCGAGTCAAAAATATTGGCTAGGTGGAGAAACCGTTACAAACTTAGATACGAAGAATACAACTGAAAGAGATCAAAAAGTGATTATTCCTGTCATGATTGGACTCATTTCATTACTATTACTATTCTATTTACGTTCTTTAACGGCGATGGTTTATCTAGTATTAACGGTTATTTTATCGTATTTCTCTGCTTTAGGAGCAGGTTGGCTTATTCTACATTACGGCTTAGATGTACCAGCAATCCAAGGGTCAATTCCTTTATATTCATTTGTATTTTTAGTTGCCTTAGGCGAAGATTATAATATTTTTATGGTATCTGAGATATGGAAAAATAAAAGCGAACAAAACCATATTGACGCGATTGCTAACGGGGTTTCCAAGACCGGTTCTGTCATATCATCTGCTGGATTAATATTAGCTGGAACGTTCTTAGTACTGGCTACATTGCCAATACAGGTTTTAGTACAGTTTGGAATCGTCACTTGTGTGGGTGTTTTAATAGATACATTTATTGTTCGTCCGCTCCTCGTTCCTGCCATTACTACCGTGTTAGGAAGATTTGCTTTTTGGCCAGGGGAACTATGGAAGAAAAAAGTGGATCGTCAGGTTGTTGAAAAAGGCTAATTTCATCTTGAAGACACACTTATAAACTTTTTGTTAAAGTACCAGTTTGGTAAACAAATATATGTAAAAAAAGAGGCTATAGTAAAAAATTAATTTACTAATAGCCTCTTTTATATCACTAAGCTTTAATTGGTTTTCTAATGACTACACGTTCATCAATTTCACTTACATGAAAATCTTCTTTAGTGGGAATATTTTCATTTTCGAAATTCATCATTCAATCCAACTCCCATATTGGTTTTGTTATCGAACATTATATTATTCAACTGTTACAGATTTCGCTAAGTTACGTGGTTTATCAACGTCACAACCACGGTGTAATGCAGCATAGTAAGAAATTAATTGTAATGGTAGTACAGATAAGATTGGTGATAATTCTTCTTGTACTTTTGGTAGTACGAAGCGATCACCTTCCATTTCTAAACCTTCCATTGAGATGATACATGGGTTAGCTCCACGAGCTACAACCTCTTTTACGTTTCCACGGATATTTAGGTTTACTGATTCTTGAGTAGCTAATGCTACTACAGGCGTACCTTCTTCAATTAATGCAATTGTTCCGTGTTTTAATTCTCCACCAGCAAATCCTTCTGCTTGGATGTAAGAAATCTCTTTTAATTTTAAAGCACCTTCTAGACATACGAAGTAGTCAACGTTACGGCCGATGAAGAATGCATTACGAGTAGTTGCTAAGAATTCAGAAGCAATTTTCTCCATTTCTTCTTTTTGACCACAAATAGATTCCATTGCATTTGCTACAATACCTAATTCTTTTACTAGGTTGAAGTTAACAATTTTGCCTTTAGCTTTAGCTAAGTCATTTGCTACGATTGCTAATACTGCTAATTGTGCTGTGTAAGCTTTTGTTGATGCTACTGCGATTTCTGGACCTGCATGTAATGGAAGAGTATAGTTAGCTTCACGAGATAATGTAGATCCTGGAACATTTGTAATCGTAATTGCTTTATAGCCTAATTTGTTTGTTTGTACTAATACCGCTCTGCTATCTGCTGTTTCACCACTTTGTGAAATGTAGATAAATAATGGTTTTTCTGATAATAACGGCATGTTGTAAGAAAATTCACTAGCAACGTGTACTTCTACAGGAACGCCAGCCATTTTTTCGATGAATTGTTTACCTACTAAACCAGCATGGTAACTAGTTCCACATGCAACGATATATAATCTGTCTGCTTCTACTAAAGCAGCTTTAATTTCGCTATCAATTTCAAGTTCGCCATTATCATTTTGATACTTTTGAATGATGTTACGGATTACTAATGGTTGCTCATCAGTTTCTTTTAACATGAAATGAGGATACGTTCCTTTTTCGATGTCACTAGCATCAATTTCAGCTGTATAAGGAGCACGCTCAATTTTATTACCATTTAAGTCCATTAATTGAACTTCGTCTTTTGATACTAAAATTACTTCTTTATCATGTAATTCGATAAATTGATCAGTAATTTGTAACATTGCCATTGCATCTGAAGCAATAACATTAAATTCTTCACCAACACCTACAAGAAGTGGGCTTTTATTTTTTGCAACATAAATTACATCTTCATTTTGTTTATCTAATAATGCAATTGCATAAGAACCTTTTAACAATTTTAGTGTTGCAGTGAATGCTTCTAAAACTGTTAAACCTTTTTTAATATGAAGCTCTACTAACTGTACGATCACCTCTGTATCAGTATCACTAGTAAAGTTGAAGTCATTTAAATAATCGTTTTTTAACTGTACATCGTTTTCAATAACACCATTATGAACAAGTGTAAAACGTTCAGTAGAACTTTGGTGAGGATGTGCATTACGTTTACTTGGAGCTCCGTGTGTAGCCCATCTAGTATGTCCGATCCCAACATGCCCGTCTGCCTTTGCTGGAATAGCTTCACGTAAAATTGCAATTCTACCTTTTTCTTTATAAACTTCTACACCATTATCTGTTAAAAGAGAAATCCCAGCAGAATCGTATCCACGATACTCTAATTTCTCTAAACCTTTTAACAAAATTTCCTTAGCATTATCATTTCCAATATATCCAACGATTCCACACATAATATCTATTGCTTAGTAAGTCCTCAACAAGACGTACAAATGTTGTCTAGGAATGGAATGCTGTTTCCCTAACCGTTTATTATTTAATTTTTCGATTCCCTCGTCATGTTTAATAGCGGTAGAGGACTTACAAGCAATATCCACCTACCTTTCGTATTATCGCAATTAGCGAGTTCATTTTTTATTATTTTTAAACGGTGTATCAGATTATCTACTTTTGTCCACTCGGTCACCCGAATGTTTTACGTAAATAATTTCGGTTGTGATACATCAACCGGGAGTCATCCGCCGAAACTTCGATAAAACTCCACCTCGTCAACTACACATTTCGTCCTGTGTAGTTCTGGCGCTTTGTTTAAACCTTTATTGATTCATATCCTCCTCTCATGTTAGGAAAACAATAAAACAACTATACTATAATTCAAAAGTCATGGTCAACAAAAATCTTTTTAGAAGTTTTGAAAGTATAGTCGCTTATATAACAAAAATATGCATAGACGGACACATTAGTGCTCATCTATGCATATAAAATTTAATTTATTATTCGCCTACTTCTTCTTTTACAACAGATACAATTCTTTCAACAAATAACTTACATTCTTCTGCTGAAGGAGCTTCTGCCATTACACGAATTAATGGCTCTGTACCTGATGGACGTACTAAAATACGACCATTACCATTCATTTCAGCTTCTACTTCTTCAATTGTTGCTTTAATTCGTTCGTTGTTTAAAGCTTCGTTTTTATCAGTAACTCGTACATTGATCAATAATTGTGGGTATTTTTTCATTTCTCCAGCTAATTGTGATAATGTTTTTCCAGTTTCTTTCATAATGTTTACAAGTTGAATAGCACTTAACATGCCATCCCCTGTCGTAATATAATCTAAGAAAATGATATGACCTGATTGTTCTCCACCTAGGTTAAATCCATTTTTTCTCATTTCTTCCATCACATAACGGTCACCTACACCAGTTACTGCACTTTTCATTCCATTAGATTCTACAGCTTTATAAAAGCCTAAGTTACTCATTACAGTTGATACAACAGTATTTTGTTTTAAGCGTCCTTTTTCATTTAAATACTTCGCACAAATATACATGATTTGGTCACCATCAACGATATCACCATTCTCATCAATTGCAATTAAACGATCTCCATCGCCATCGAATGATAAACCTACATCGGCACCTTTTTCTTTTACTAAAGCTGCAAGTGCTTCTGGATGAGTAGAACCTACTCCGTCATTTATATTAAATCCATTTGGATTTGTTCCCATTGTTACAATATCTGCTTCTAAGTCCGCAAAGATATAAGGTGCTAATGAAGATGTAGCTCCGTGAGCACAATCAAGAGCAACTAATAGACCAGAGAAATCCTCATCAATTGAATTTTTAAGGAATTGTAAGTACTTTTGACCACCTTCAAAGTAATCGCTAACTTGGCTAAGGTCACTTCCTGTTGGTCTCGGTAATTTATCTACTTCAGCATCCATCAGTTCTTCAATTTCATCTTCTTGCTCATCTAATAATTTAAATCCATCAGGACCGAAAAACTTAATTCCATTATCCTCTACAGGATTGTGAGAAGCTGAAATCATAACTCCAGCCTGTGCACCTAGTGCTTTTGTTAAATAGGCAACTCCTGGAGTCGAAATAACACCTAAACGCATTACTTCTGCACCGATTGATAGTAAACCTGCCACTAGTGCGCCTTCTAACATATGTCCTGATACACGTGTATCACGGCCTACTAAAATTTTAGGTTTCACATTATTTTTTGTTAAAACATATCCACCACAACGTCCAATTTTATATGCTAATTCTGGAGTTAGCTCCTTGTTTGCTACCCCTCTTACACCATCAGTTCCAAAATATTTACCCATTATGATTCTCCTTCTAATTCGATGATTGTCCTACTATTTCTGTATCCTTATCAGATTCTGCCGTATTCTTATCCGTTATTTCAACGCTTACAGTATCGTAATTTAATCGATAAATAACACCTTTTGGCGCACTGATCGATAATGTTACTTCATGTGTACCAGCTTCTAAACCACTTACTTTTGCAGTGATCATAATATCTTTCGGATCTATTGCATTTAAATCTTCATCAAATCCCCTTGCAGAGACTGTTACCTTTCCTGAAGATGGTTTTGAAATTTTATATGTAAAATTGTCATTTTCTCCAGTAAATTGAATTGGTATGTCACTAAATTTTTGTTCTGTTTCTTCTGCTAATTCAACTACAACCTCTACTGTACTTGGATCAACTTTAAAAGCACCATCTGGTGTCGGAACGGTAATTTCGTATGTACCACTTTTATCAAATGATGATAAATCAACTGGCACCTGAATCGGTCCATTAAAATTATTTAACCAATCTTCAGATGCATATATCTTAACCTCATCAGTATTCGTTATCATACTTTTTAATTTTAAACCATCCTGTAAAGTTCCATTCTCGATAATCTCAATCGGAAAATAAGCACTTTGTGAAACAATTGGGACAGTTACTTCAACATTCTTTGGGATACTACTGATCGTTAATTGTGTACCCTTTTTATTATATAGTTTCACAGGAAGTACCTGACTAAACGTTTGATTTGCGTCTGATACGTCAATATCTACGCTTGCGTATGAAACTTGTGCTACTTCCTCAGCAGATCCCACTATCTTTATTTCATTTGGTTTAATAATGGCGTCCTCTGCTTTATAGCCATGTTTAATTTTGTTTTCGTTTATATAAACAGCTTTTATTGAGACTACTTTTTCTACTTTTTCTTTAATCGTAACTGTAACAGTCCTTGGTTTAATGGTCGCTTTAATCTTTTCTGATAAATTGCGAACTTTTAAAGGTACTTCATATGTTCCTAATGCATAAGACGTTAGATCAATGTAGACTTCAAAATCTCTTTTCATTTCAGCTGTTTTAACGATACTATTTGGACCATCTAACTGTACTGAAACAGTTTTTGGAATTCCATTTACAATTAGATTTTCCTGATCATAGATCGGTGTTACAGGAATATCTCTAAGTAGCTCTTTTTTATTCATCATTGGTAGATCAATAATATTGGAACTACTCGATTGTGGAACTAAATTAACAGACATAAAAAGTAATAAAGTAACTAATAATGCGATTCCTCTTAAAATCCAACGGTTATCCATAAAATTATCCATTACGTTTTACCTTCCAATTCCATTTTGATGTAGTGGACTCTTCTGGTGATTTTAGTTCCGTATTCAATAAATTAACTAGTTCATCTTTTGATAATTCTCTATATAAGTTCCCATTTCTAGCAACCGAAACAGCCCCTGTCTCTTCGGAAACGACAATGGTAATACTGTCTGTTACTTCACTAATACCAACTGCTGCTCTATGTCTTGTACCTAGCTCTTTAGAAATGAATGCACTTTCTGAAAGCGGTAGATAACATGCTGCTGCAGTAATTTTTTCGCCTTGAATAATAACTGCGCCATCATGTAATGGTGTATTTGGTATAAAAATATTTATGAGCAGTTCTGATGATAAATTAGCATTTAGTGGGATACCTGATTCAATATAATCACCCATACCCGTTTGTCTTTCAAACGATATAAGAGCACCTATTCTTCGTTTCGCCATGTATTCTGTAGCTTTTGCAATGCTTTCCACTACGTCAGTTCGATCATTTCCACCACCAGGAGAAGTTCTTGAGAAAAAGCGCCCTCTACCAAGTTGTTCTAATGCTCTTCTTAGCTCTGGTTGGAAGATAATGATGACTGCTAAGAATCCCCATGTTAGTGCTTGATCCATTAAAAATTGCAATGTATGTAAGCCAAATAAGCTACTTAATACTTTCACAACGATAATAATCGTAACACCTTTTAATAATTGAACAGCCTTTGTCCCTTGTATAATGATAATTAGTCGATAAATAACAAACCAAACTAATAATATATCTAATCCATTTTGTAAGTATTGTAAAAAATTTATATGTAAAGAAGGCACCTTTTACCCTCCTAATTATTAATTTTAAAACCCGTATCTTCAGTATTATACCATATTTTCTTTATACACAAAATTTGAGAATTATTAACTATCTTAACAATTATTTGAATATATGATATTACTATGAAATATAAATGAAAAAAAGCTAGCAAATCATGCTAGCTTTTTACAGTTATAACATATAATTCTTTGTTTTATAATAACTTTTCTCCAAGTAATGATCCAATTAAAGCCACAGCTACGATTGCTGTTTTATTTTTTTCATCTAAGATTGGATTAACCTCTACAAATTCAATTGATGTAATGATATCTGAATCTGATAACATTTCCATTGCTAAATGACCTTCTCTGTATGTGATACCACCAGGAACAGGCGTACCAACTCCAGGTACATGAATCGGATCTAAACCATCAAGGTCTAATGATAAATGTACACCATCACAGTCTTTTAAGTGGTCAATTGTTTCTTCCATCACTTTTGTCATACCTAATTTATCAATTTCATGCATTGTATAAACTTTAATGCCCAATTCCTTAATAATTGCTCTTTCACCTTCGTCAAGATCACGAGCTCCTATGATAATTACATTCTCTGGTTTTACTTTAGGGAAGTAACCACCAATCTTCGTTAATAAATCATGCCCATGACCTAATGACACCGCTAGTGACATACCATGGATATTTCCAGATGGTGAAGTTTCAGCTGTATTTAAATCTCCATGAGCATCAAACCAAATTAATCCTAAATTATTATAGTGCTTTGAAACACCTGCTAATGTACCAATCGCAATACTGTGGTCTCCACCTAACACTAATGGCATTCTGTTACTTTTAATCACTTCATCAACTTCAACTGCAAGCTTTTCACAAGTATCTTTTACTGATTTTAAGTTTTTTAGATTATGTTCAGTGTGATCTTCTTTAACTAATGTACGGTCTACTAATATATCCCCTAAATCTTCAACATTATACGAAAGATTTTCAATGCGTTCATGAAGCTGTGCATATCTAATTGCACTTGGTCCCATATCTACTCCACGTCTTGTTTGACCTAAATCTAATGGTACCCCGATGATCGAAATTTCTTTTTTCATGTTATTTCCCCCTATGTCAATTACGTAAGAAAACGCTTACTTTATTTTTTAAATAAAGAACCTTGTAATAGATTCTTAAAGTTATTAATTATATTAATAGTTTAAATCTTTTGAAACGAATGGGTCAACTCAACATTTTTTTGTATACATATGCATTTTTGACTTCAATATTATATGTTTTTAGATAACAAAAAAACCTTAGTCATCAGACTAAGGTTACACTTTATGTATATTGGTGGAGCCTAGCGGGATCGAACCGCTGACCTCCTGCGTGCAAGGCAGGCGCTCTCCCAGCTGAGCTAAGGCCCCTTTATATATTTATACAGAAATGGAGCGGAAGACGGGGCTCGAACCCGCGACCCCAACCTTGGCAAGGTTGTATTCTACCACTGAACTACTTCCGCATAAAAAAAAAGAGTGAGCCATGAAGGATTCGAACCTTCGACCCTCTGATTAAAAGTCAGATGCTCTACCTACTGAGCTAATGGCTCGTAATAAATATTACGATCAATTTGAATGAAATTGTGTAAATAAAAAATGGCTGGGCTACCTGGATTCGAACCAGGGCATGACGGAATCAAAATCCGTTGCCTTACCGCTTGGCTATAGCCCAACAATAAATGGTGGAGGGGGACGGATTCGAACCGCCGAACCCACAGGGAGCGGATTTACAGTCCGCCGCGTTTAGCCACTTCGCTACCCCTCCGGTGTTATGAAATTAAATGGTGGAGGATGACGGGCTCGAACCGCCGACCCCCTGCTTGTAAGGCAGGTGCTCTCCCAGCTGAGCTAATCCTCCATAATATAAGTGGTGACCCGTACGGGATTCGAACCCGTGTTACCGCCGTGAAAGGGCGGTGTCTTAACCGCTTGACCAACGGGCCATATGTGTAAGTTTTTCCCAAGCTTCCAACCGGGCTCGAACCGGTGACCTCTTCCTTACCATGGAAGTACTCTGCCTGCTGAGCTATGGAAGCATAAAAAATGGCTCCGCAGGTAGGATTCGAACCTACGACCACTCGGTTAACAGCCGAGTGCTCTACCACTGAGCTACTGCGGAATGGTTTAGAACCAAGCGACGTTCTACTCTCACAGGGGGAAACCCCCAACTACCATCGACGCTGAAGAGCTTAACTGCCGTGTTCGGTATGGGAACGGGTGTGACCTCTTCGCTATCATCACTTGATTCATTTAATTGTGACAATGATTATTATATCAAAATACCAATCAAAGTCAATGTTTTTTGAAGATTTTTTGGAATTTTTTTCCGTTTTATACCTTCAAAACTAGATAATGTCATTATCAAACTTGTTAGTTAAGTCCTCGACCGATTAG
>Ga0102589_1001002_pt1 | contig 44130 bp, 45 predicted proteins | sample AraplaMF_Col_mLB_FD_76858 | JGI IMG/M metagenome (GOLD analysis project Ga0102589, IMG submission 76858) | Arabidopsis root microbial communities from the University of North Carolina, USA - plate scrape MF_Col_mLB | ecosystem: Host-associated > Plants > Roots > Endosphere | place: USA...
CCTGCGTGACGGTGGCGCCCTGCAGGCCTTCGACGATGTCGCTCTGCACCGTGATGGCGTAGTCGCGGTTCTCGCGCCACATCACGCCCGGCTCCCAGGTGAACACCGGCTTGGCGATCTGCGTGAGTGGAATCGATTTGCCCGACGCCGTGGGCAGGTAGGCGTTGCCGATGTCGGTGATGGCATTGCGCTCGTCCAGCGGCTGGCGCAGCACGATGTCGATCAGCTTGTCGCCTTCGCGGAACTGCCCCACGGGCGTGCCGGCCAGGATGGTGCGAGAGGCCTGGGCGATCGACTGGCTGGTCACGCCCAGCGCGCGCGCCTTGGCCTGGTCCACCTCCAGGCGCAGCACTTTCACCGACTCGTTCCAGTTGTCGTTCACGCCGCGCGTATTACCGCTTTCGCGCATCACCGCCTTGACCTCGTCGGCGCGCTCGCGCAGCACCAGCGGATCGATCCCCACCACGCGGAACTGCACCGGGTAAGGCACGGGCGGGCCGTTGGGCAGCAGCTTGACACGGCCGCGCACCTCGGGGAACTCGGTGGCCAGCAGGGCCGGCAGCTTGATGCGCAGCGATTCGCGCACTTTCAGGTCCTTGGGCAGCACGATCATCTGCGAGACGTTGGTCTGCGGAAAGACCTGGTCCAGCGGCAGGTAAAAGCGCGGCACGCCCGAACCTATCCAGGTGCTGACCGAGTTCACGCCCTCCTCCCGCATCAGGCGCTGCTCCACGCGTTTGGCGGTGGCCTCGTTGGCGGCAAACGACGTGCCTTCGGGGAACCAGATGTCGACCATGATCTCGGGGCGGCTGGAGTCGGGGAAGAACTGCTGCTGCACCTTGCCCATGCCCACAATGCCCAGCACGAAGATCAGCACGGTGGCGCCTATGGTGAGCCAGCGGTGCTCCACGCACCAGTCCACCGTCTTGCGGAAGTTGCTGTAAAACGGGCTGTCGAACATCTCGTGCGGGCTGTCCTTGCCGGCAGCCACTTCCTGCACGTGCGGCGGCACCTTGAGCAGCAGCGTGCCCAGGTAGGGCACGAAGTACACCGAGACGATCCAGCTCAGCACCAGCGCGATCACCGTCACCGCGAAAATCGCGAAGGTGTATTCACCGGTGGTGGACTTGGCCAGGCCGATGGGCAGAAAGCCCGTGGCGGTGATCAGCGTGCCCGTCAGCATGGGCATGGCGGTGATCTCATAGGCAAAGGTGGCGGCGCGCACCTTGTCGTAGCCTTCCTCCATCTTGCGCACCATCATCTCGACGGCAATGATGGCGTCGTCCACCAGCAGCCCCAGCGCGATGATCAGCGAGCCCAGCGAAATCTTGTGCAGCCCTATGCCGTAGTACCACATGGCCAGGAAAGTCAGGCTCAGCACCAGAGGGATGGTGATGCCCACCACCAGGCCGGGCCGCATGTCGATGTAATAGCGCTTCCAGATCGGCAAGGGGCCCGATCCGTTGTCCGGGCGTTTGTGAAAGCCCAGGCTGATGAAGCTGACCGCCAGCACGATCACCACGGCCTCGATCAGCACGCGCACGAACTCGTTCACCGAGGTGGATACCGCCTTGGGCTGGTTCTGCACGTTCACCAGCTTGATGCCGGCCGGCAGGGTTTTGTCGATACGGGCCGACAGCGTCGTGAGCGACTTGCCCAGCGCGATGATGTCGCCGCCCTTGGCCATGGACACGCCCAGCGCGATCACTTCCTTGCCCTGGTGGTGCACCTTCACGGACGGCGGGTCCACATAACCGCGCTTGATCTCGGCGATGTCGCCCAGCCGCAGCTGGCCGCCCGAGCTGCCGCGTATCGGCATGGCGCGCAACTGCTCTATCACCTCGAACTGGCCCGCCACGCGCACCTGCACCACATCCAGCGGCGTCTGCACCGCGCCGGCCGCCTCAACGGCGTTTTGCTGGCCGAGCTGGGCCAACACCTGGTTCAGGTCCAGCCCCAGCTGCGCCAGGCGCTTTTGCGATATCTCGATGAAGACTTTTTCGTCCTGCACGCCGAAGAGCTCGACCTTGCTCACGTCCGGCACGCGCAGCAATTGCTGACGCACGTCGTCGGCAAAGGTCTTGAGCTCGGCATAGTTGAAGCCGTCGGATTCCAGCGCGTAGATCACGCCGTAGACGTCGCCGAATTCGTCGTTGAAGAACGGCCCCTGGATGCCGCCCGGCAAGGTGCCGCGCATGTCGCCGATTTTTTTGCGCACCGAATACCAGACGTTGGCGACCTCGCTGGGTTTGGAGGAGTCCTTGATCTGGAAAATGATCTGCGACTCGCCGGGCTTGGAATAGCTGCGGATGCGGTCGGCATACGGCGCTTCCTGCAGTGTGCGCTCCAGCTTGTCGGTGACCTGCTCGGCCACCTGCTGCGCCGTGGCGCCCGGCCAGTAGGTGCGCACCACCATGGCGCGGAAGGTGAAAGGCGGGTCCTCGTCCTGCCCAAGCTGGAAATAGGACGCGAAGCCCAGGATCATCAGCACCAGCAGCAGGTAGCGCGTGAGCGCCGGATGGTCCAGCGCCCATTTGGAAAGGTTGAAGCGGGTCGAGGGCGAAGCGAGTTCGCCGGCAGGGCTGTTGCCGTCGTGGTGGGCTTGCGTCATGGCCGCCTCACTTCGCGCCGGAGGCAGCGGATGTGGGCGCCGCGGCGGCAGCCATGGCATTCGGGCTGGTCTGCGCCGGCGTGGCGCCTGCCAGGGCCACACTGGGCTGGTAGAAAGTGACTTTCTGGCCCGGCGACAGCACATGCACGCCGGCGCTCACGACCAGCATGCCGGCCTGCAGCCCCGAGGCCACGACCACGTCGTTGCCGTCGGCCGTGGCAACCTGGATGATTTGCGGCTTGACCGTCATGCTGGCCTTGTCGACCACCCACACGGCCGTGGACTTGCCTTCCTGGCGCAGCGCCGTGGTCGGCAGCTTGATCACGGGCACACCGACGGCGCTGCCCGATTCGGGCACCACATACACGGTGGCGCCCAGCGGCGGCGGCTCCTTGGCATCGATGGAGACCTTGACGGTATAGGTGCGCGTGACCGGGTCGCTGCTGGCGGCGACTTCGCGAACCTTGCCGGCCAGATCGGCGTTTTGCGACCAGACACGTATCTTGACCGCCGAGCCGGCCTTGATGCCGGCCACCTTGTCTTCGGGCACCGAGAACACCACGTCGCGCACGCCGTCGGCCGCGATGCGCACCACCGGCGTTCCCGCCGTCACAACCTGGCCCGGCTCGGCCTCGACGGCCGTCACCACACCCGACACATCGGCGACCAGCGCCGCGTAATTGGCCTGGTTGCCCTGCACGGCGAACTGCGATTGCGCCTGCTCGAGCTGCGCCTGCGCCGCCTTGAGGGTGGTCTCGCGGCGCTCCAGCTCGGCACCGCTGATGAAGTTCTGCTCCTTGAGCTCCTTGTAGCGCTTGAAGTCGGCGGCGGCCAGGTCGCGGTTGGTGGTGGCCGCGGCCACCTGGGCGCGGGCCGAATCGGCGGCCAGCCTGAAGTCCTGCGGGTCCAGTTGGGCCAGCACCTGCCCGGCCTTGACGCGCTGGCCGAGCTCGGCCTGGCGCTTGATGATCTTGCCGCCGACCCGGAAGCCCAGCCTGGACTCGACCTGGGCTTTGACTTCGCCCGCATATTCATGGCTGGACGAAAACGCGTTGGTCCCCACGGTGAGCACCTTCACGGCGCGAACCGGCTCTTCGGGTGGGGCGGGCTTGGAACAGGCGGCCAGCAATACAGCGGCGCCCACCACGGAGAAAACGGTTTTATTCATGGTCGGATTGGTGTGAAAACTCGGACGGCATGCAGCCAGAAGAAGCTTGGAAAACTCACTACTGACTGACCGGTTAGTAATCTAGGGTAAATGCTGAGGCTTGTCAAGCGACAATCGCCCGCATGACCCCAGGCCTCCAACAGCCCAGCGCCCCGGTTCCCCTTCAGGGGGTGTCGCACTATGAAAACTTCCCCGTCGCCTCGCTGCTGTGCCCGCCGCGGTTGCGCCCGCCCATCGCGGCGATTTATTGGTTCGCCCGCACGGCCGATGACATCGCCGATGAGGGCGAGGCCACGCCGCAGGCCCGGCTGGACGAGCTGGCCGCCTACCGCGCCGACCTGATGGCGACCGCGGCAGGTTTGCCGCCGTCCCCGCGCTGGGTGCCGGTCTTCGCGCAATTGAGTCCACAGCTGGCCCGGTTCGAACTGCCCGTCAACCTGCTGGCCGACCTGCTGAGCGCCTTTGAGCAGGACGCGGTCAAGCAGCGTTATGCCGACGAGGCCGAGTTGCTGGACTACTGCAAGCGTTCGGCCAACCCCGTGGGCCGGCTGCTGCTGCACCTCTACGGCATCCAGGACGCCGCTTCGCTGCACATGAGCGACGACATCTGCACCGCCCTGCAACTGATCAATTTCTGGCAAGACCTGGGCGTGGACATCCCGCGCGGGCGCATCTACCTGCCGGCCGACGCCTGGGCTCGCCACGGCGTCGATGAAGCGCAATTGCTGGCGCTGCAAGCCAACCCGGCCACCCTCGCGCTGATCGCGGCCCATGTGCGCGCCGCCCGCGCCATGATGCTCAGGGGCGCACCCCTGTGCAAAATAATTCCCGGGCGCGGCGGCTGGGAGCTGCGCCTGGTGGTGCAGGGCGGCCTGCGCATCCTGGACAAGATAGAAGCGCAAGGCTTTAACACCTTGCAGCGGCGCCCCAAGCTCAAGCCCTGGGACTTGCTGCTGATGGGCTGGCGCGCCTTGCGGATGCGCTGATCCGGCCCCATGAAGACGCGGCATCCCATGTGACAATCGCCGCATGACGCCTGAGCAGTATGTCCAGCAAAAAGCCGCCGCATCCGGCAGCAGTTTTTATTACGCCTTCCTGTTTTTACCCAAAGAGCGGCGCGCCGCCATCACGGCTTTTTATGCCTTTTGCCGCGAGATCGACGACGTGGTCGACGAGGTCACCGACCCCGGCGTGGCCCGCACCAAGCTGGCCTGGTGGCAAACCGAGGTCCTGAAATCCTATGCCGGCGAGCCGACGCACCCGGTCATGAAAGCACTGATGCCGCTGGCCGCCACCTACCGCATAGAGGCGCGCCACTTGCAGGCCGTGATCGACGGCTGCCAGATGGACCTGGAGCAAAACCGCTACCTCGACTACCCCGGCCTCAAGCAGTATTGCCACCTGGTGGCAGGCATCGTGGGCGAAGTGGCCGCGCGGATTTTCGGCCAGGCCGACGAGGCCACCACCGCCTACGCACACAAGCTGGGCCTGGCTTTCCAGCTCACCAACATCATCCGCGACGTGGGCGAGGACGCGATGCGCGGGCGCATCTACCTGCCCGTCAACGAGCTGCAGCAGTTCGACGTGAAAGCGCACGAGATCCTGAAGCGCCAGTACTCCGACCGCTTTACCGCGCTCATGAAATTCCAGACCGAGCGCGCCCTGGCGCTTTACGACGAAGCGCTGGCCATGCTGCCCGAAACCGACCGCCGCGCGCAAAAGCCCGGCCTCATGATGGCCAGCATCTACCGCACCTTGCTGCGCGAGATCGCCGCCGACGGCTACCAGGTGCTGCACCAGCGCGTGAGCCTCACGCCGCTGCGCAAGTTCTGGCTGGCCTGGAAAACGCAGGCCTTCGGGCGAGTTGTCTGATCATGAGAGTCGCCGTCATAGGCGCGGGCTGGGCCGGCTGCGCCGCTGCCGTCGAAGCCACGCGCCTGGGCTACCAGGCCACGCTGTTTGAAACCACCCGCGTCGCCGGCGGACGCGCGCGCCGCGTGGGCGGCACCCTGCAGGGCGAGCCGGTGGTGCTGGACAACGGCCAGCACATCCTCATAGGTGCTTACGCCGAAACGCTGCGCCTGATGAAAGACCTGGGTGTGGACACCGAGGCCACGCTGCTGAGGATGCCGCTGACATTGCAGTTTCCCGATGGCGGCGGCCTGAAGCTGCCGCAGCTGCCGGCGCCGCTGGACGCGCTGGCCGGCATCCTGCTGGCGCGCGACTGGCCGCTGGGCGACAAGTTTTCCATGCTCAAGCTCGCGGTGGGCTGGCAGCTCAAGAAATTCCAGTGCGCGCCGGGCGAGTCGGTGGCCGACCTGTGCCGGGGCCTGGCGCCCGGCGCCATGGCCGCACTGATCGAACCGCTGTGCGTCTCGGCGCTCAACACGCCCGCCGAACGCGCCAGCGGCCAGGTGTTCCTGCGCGTGATGCATGACGCGCTTTTTTCGGAAACCGGCGGCTCCAACCTGCTGCTGCCGCGCACCGACCTCAGCACCCTGCTGCCCGGTGCGGCGCTGTCCTGGCTGGCCGCGCAGGGCAATGCGCCGCAGCTGGGCGCGCGTGTGCAGGCCATCGCGCCTCTCGGCTCGGGCTGGGTCGTGAGCACCGATACCAGCGCGGCCTTCGACTGTGTGGTGCTGGCCTGCCCGCCGCAAGAGGCCGCACGCCTGGTGGAAGGCAGCGGCGTGGCTGCGGCGGACTGGCTGGCGCGCGCGCAGGGCTTGCAACACGAGGCCCTGACGACCGTCTATGCCTGGTCTTCGGGCGCGCGCCTGCCGCTTCCCATGCTGGCCTTGCCATCCAACGCCGCGGAGCCGGCCCAGTTCGTGTTTGACCGCGGGCAGCTGGGCGGCCCGGCCGGCCTGCTGGCCTTTGTGATCAGCGCCAGCAGCGGCGACAGCGCCACGCTGACCGCACAGGTACTGGCGCAGGCGAAATCCCAACTCTGGCACCTGGGGCTGGGCGCCATGCAGGCTGTGCAGACCATTGTGGAAAAGCGCGCCACCTTTGCCTGCACGCCCGGCCTGTTGCGCCCCGGCGCCGAGGTCGCGCCCGGCCTGTATGCCTGCGGCGACTACATCGCCGGGCCCTACCCCGCCACGCTGGAAGGCGCGGTGCGCTCAGGGCTGGAGGCAGCCCGGCATCTTCATTAAGCGCCCTCAGGCGCTTTTGGCCAGCAAACGCACCGTGCGGTAAGCCGGCCGCGACAGGCAGCGCTGCAGCCACTCATCCACCCGCGGGCATTTCTCCATCAGCCCGGCCGCGCCCTGCACCCAGGCCAGCACCGAGGCCACGCAGATGTCGGCCGCGGTGAAACGCTCGCCGGCCAGGTAAGGCCTGGCCTGCAGGTGCTGATCGAGCACGCGCAGCGGTGTCAGCAGGTGGCGCTCGGCATCGTCGGCCAGCTGGGGCTTGCGGCGGTCGGCCGGCATCAGGATGCGGTGCATCAAAAACGCCAGCGCGTCTTTTTCGCACTCGGTGACCACCCAGAAGCTCCAGCGCAAAATCTCCGCCTGCTCGGCATGGTCCTGCGCGGCCAGCAGCGGCACGCCGGGCGCCTTGAAACGCTCGGCCAGGTAGAGCACGCAGGCCATGGACTCCCAGACCAGCACGCCGTCATCGTCCACCACGGGAATGCGGCCGTTCGGGTTGATGGCCAGGAACTCCGGCGTGCGCGTGGCGCCGCCCGTGAAGGGCAGCGGGATGTGTTCATGGGCCAGTCCCATCTCGTGGACCAGCCACAGCGGGCGCGCCGCGCGCGAGGCGGCCGTTCCATAAATCTTGAGCGTCATGCAAGCTCCTTCGGAAAAAGCCCTGAGGCACCGACCGGTATCAGCGCGGGAACAGGTCGCACAACTCGGTCAGCGTGGCCACCGTCTCGTGCGGCACCGCCGGGTGCGCCCACAACTGGTCGGATCGGTTGACCCACACCGTCTGCATGCCGCAATTGAGCGCGCCCAGCACGTCCAGCGTGGCATCGTCGCCCACATGCAGCACCTCTCCCGGCAGAACCTCCACCGCCCCGGCGGCGGCATGGAAGATGCGCGGGTCGGGTTTGCCCACGCCGAACTGCTGGGCGCTGATGCTGGCCTTGAAATAGCCGTCAATGCCTATGCGCTTGATGTCGGCATTGCCGTTGGACACCGCCACCAGCGGGTACCGGTCTGACAGGAACTCGAGCGCCAGCACCGCGTCCTCGAACAGCGTGACCTTGTTGCGCTCGTCAAAAAAAACATCGAAGGCGGGCTCGGCCAGCAGGGGGTCCTCGCGCGAGCGGTACAGCGCCAGCCGTATCGCCTCGCGGCGTATGGCGCTGAGGTTGTACTTGAGCTCGGGACGCGAGCGCGTGACATGCTCGCGGATTTCGTGCCGCGCGGCGGGGTTGGAAAACAGCGCCGCGGTCATGGGGGCATGCTGGCTGAGCCAGTCGTCCAGTGCTTTCTCGGCTCTTTCGATGGCCGGCCAGATGGGCCACAGCGTGTCATCGAGGTCTAGCGTGATGGCTTTGATGGTGGTCAGGTCGAGCATAGGAAAAGCCTAAGGGATAGGCGAGAATAACCCATGTTTTTTCGCCCCCGCTTCGCTCCTGAACCGCCCTTCTCCCACGGCGCGCCGCCCGTCGGCCCGGCAGCCTCCTCCGCCACCGCCGTGCTGCTGTGCAACCTGGGAACCCCTGACGAAGCCACGGCGCCGGCGCTGCGCCGCTACCTGGCCGAATTTTTGGGCGACCCGCGCGTGGTCGAAATCCCCAAGCCGCTATGGTGGCTGATCCTGCACGGCATCATCCTGCGCGTGCGGCCCAAAAAATCGGCCGCCAAATACGCCAGCATCTGGATGAAGGAGGGTTCGCCGCTGCGGGTCTGGACGCAGAAGCAGGCCACCATGCTGCGCGGCTACCTGGCGGTGCGCGGCCACCCTGTTGAGGTGCGCTACGCCATGCGCTACGGCAGCCCGTCCATCGCCTCGCAGCTGAGCCAGCTCAAGGCCGATGGCGTGGAACGCGTGCTCATACTGCCCGCCTACCCGCAGTACAGCGGCACCACCACCGCCAGCGTGTTTGACGCGGTCTACCAGTGGGCGGCGCGCATACGCCGCATCCCCGAGCTCCGCTTCGTCAATCACTACCACGACCACGAGGGCTACATCAAGGCCCTGGCCGCCCGCGTGCGCGAGCATTGGCGCACCGAGGGCCGCGCCGAACAGCTGGTCATGAGTTTTCACGGCGTGCCCGAACGCACGCTCACGCTGGGCGACAGCTACCACTGCGAATGCCACAAGACCGCGCGCCTGCTGGCCGCGCAACTGGGCCTGGAGCCCGCGCAGTACAAGGTCACCTTCCAGTCGCGCTTCGGCAAGGCCAAATGGCTTGAGCCCTATACCGAGCCCACCCTGGTGGCCATGGCCCGAGCCGGCGTCAAGCGGGTCGATTTGATCTGCCCGGGTTTTACCGGCGACTGCCTGGAGACACTGGAAGAGATCAACATGGAGGCGCGCGGGGCTTTCCTGCGCGCGGGCGGCAAGGAGTTCGGCTACATCCCCTGCCTCAACGACAGCCATGAATGGATCGCGGGGCTGGCCGAGATCACGCAGCAGCACCTGGCGGGCTGGCCGGTGCAACAGGCCGATGCGGCGGCGCTGGTGGCCTCGCGTGAGCGGGCGCTGGCCCTGGGTGCGAAGAAATAGGCCGGTGCTCAAGCTTTCAGCTTGAGCAGCTGCACCATCAGCTGCGTGGTCTTCACATCGAAGTCGATAAAGCTGCCGAGGTCCGGCCCCGACATCCAGGACTGCTCCCAATAGCTTTCCTTGAGCGTCTTCTTCCAGAGCTCATAGGCCAGTGAAGCCTTCACGCCCTCCACCATCTCGGCCTGGCGCGCGGCCGGCACGCCGGCGCCGGTGAACACAGCGCGCCAGTTGGTGAGATCCACGTCCAGGCCCTGCTCGCGCACCGACTTGACGCCGTAAGCGGCTTTTTTGGAAGAGACACCGAGGGCGCGCAGCTTGCCGCCGGCCAGCTCCGCCCTGAAGGTGCCGTAGCTCGAAACGCCGGCCGCCGCCTTGCCGCCCATCACCGCATCGACCAGCTCGAAGTTGCGCGCGAACGGCAGGTAAACCGCGTCTTCCGGCTTGGCGCCGGCGGCCTTGGCCAAGAGGCCCGCAAACACATGGTCGGCGCCGCCAACCGCGCCTATGGCCATGGGCGTCTGTTTGGCATTGCTGCGCAGGCGCTCCACCAGCTCGTTGATGGTCTTGAGCGGCGATGCGGCCGCCACCACGACCACCGGGTAGTCGCTGGTCAGGCGCGCAATCGGCTTGACCTTGCTGAGGTCCACGGCCGGCTTTTGCAATGCCAGCGCGCCAACGAGGTTGCTGTCGCCCATGAACAAGGCGTTGGGGTCGGCGCCGTACTTCTGCACATACCAGGCCAGGCCCGCGGTGCCGCTGCCGCCTTCCTTGTTCTCGTATTCGATCTCGTCGCTCAGGCCCTGGCCCACCAGCGCATCACCGAGGGCTCGGCCGGCTTCGTCGAGCGCGGTGCGGGACATGGCGGGAATGACGATGCGCAGCTTGGGCGCCAGCTTGCCCTTGGGTGCGGACTGGGCCCAAAGCGGTGCGGCCATTCCGAGGCCGGCGAGTGCACCCAGAACCGAGCGTCGTTGGATGGTCAGCATGTCTTTTTCCTCCCAAGGCCATGGTAGATGGAGTTTCCATGGCAATGGCTAGGTGTTTGATCCAGTGCCCGGACCCTTGCACCGGAGCACTTTTCATGCCACACGCAGAGGCACAGGCACCCGGGCATGCACCCGGGGCGCGTGCGGGCTCAGGCCTTGAGCTTGAGCAAATGCACCATGACCCGCGAAGTGGTCAGGTCGAAATCGATAAAACTCGCGAGGCTGGGGCCCGAAAGCAGCGAAGACTCCCAGTGGTTCTGCTTGAGCGTTTTCTGCCAGGACTCATGGCCGGTGGCCGCCTTCACGGCCTCCAGCATTTCCGCCTGGCGCGCCTCGGCCACGTTCTGGCCGGTGAAGACACCGCGCCAGTTGGCCATGTCCACGTCCACCCCCTGCTCACGGATGGAGGGAATGCCGAACACCGTGCGCTTGGACGACACACCGATGGCGCGCAGCTTGCCGCTGGCCAGCTCGTCGGCGAATTCGCTGTAGCCCGAAATGCCGGCCGCCGCCTTGCCGCCCAGCACGGCCTGCACCACTTCGGCGCCGCCGGCAAAGGGCAGGTACACCAGTTCTTCCGGCTTGCTGCCGGCCGCGCGGGTGAACACACCGGCGAACACATGGTCCACGCCGCCGGCGGAGCCGCCCGCGATGGGAACGTCCTTGGGATTGGCGCGCATGCGGCCGGCAAGGTCCGCAATCGTGCGCACCGGCGAATTGGCGGCGACCACCACCACGAGGTAGTCGCTGGTCAGGCGCGCGATCGGGCGGATGCGGCTCATGTCCACGGCGGGCTTTTGCAAGGCCACCGCGCCCACCATCACCATGCCGCCCATCAGCAGGGTGTTGGCGTCGCCGCTGTATTTTTCGGCATAGTAGGCCAAGCCTATGGTGCCGCCCTTGCCGCCCTTGTTTTCATACTCGATCTCATCCACCGCGCCGGCACCCACCAGCGCCGTGCCCAGGGCGCGGCCGGTCTGGTCCCAACCACCCCCGGCATTGGCCGGGATCACGATGCGCAGCTTGGGCGCCAGCTTGACCACCTTGGCTTTGGGTTGCGCGGCCGCCGGCGGCTTGGCCGCCGTCTGCGCCCACGCGGGGATGGCCCCGCCCCATGTCGCCAATCCCAGCCCTGCGAGTTTTTCCAGGGCAGCGCGTCGTTTGATGGTCAGCATGTCGTCTCCTTCTGTTGTTGGAACCTCAGCTTACAGTTTTGCTCCTCGTCCAGTATTTGGCAAGGCGTGGAAGTACCAGTACCGCCACCACAATCACGACCAGCGTGATCGACATGGGGCGCTGGAAAAACACCATGGCGCTGCCCTCGCCTATCGACACGGCGTTGCGCAGCTGCGCCTCCGCCAGAGGGCCCAGGATCATGCCGACCACCACGGGCGCGGTGGGAAAGTCGAAACGGCGCATCAGCACGCCCAGCAATCCGATGGCATAGAGCAGGAACAAATCGAAGGCGCTCTGGCGCATGCCGTAGGCGCCCACCGTCGCGAAGATCAGGATGCCCGCATAGAGCTGCGGCTTGGGGATCTTCAGCAGCTTGACCCACAGGCCCACCATGGGCAGGTTGAGCACCAGCAGCATGACGTTGCCGATGTACAGAGAGGCGATCAGCGCCCACACCAGCGCGGCGGAGGTGGTGAACAGCTGCGGGCCGGGCTGGATGCCGTAGTTCTGGAAAGCGCCCAGCAGGATGGCCGTAGTGTTCGAAGTCGGGATGCCCAGCGTGAGCAGCGGGATCAGCGCCGCCGTCACCGTGGCGTTGTTGGCCGCCTCGGGGCCGGCCACGCCTTCGATGGCGCCCTTGCCGCCGAACTCGGACTTGATCTCGGGGCTCGCCAGTTTCTTTTCCGTGGCGTAGCTCAGGAAGGTCGGTATCTCGGTGCCGCCGGCCGGGATGCAGCCGAAAGGCGTGCCGATCGCGGTACCGCGCAGCCAGGCGGGGATGGACCGCTTCCAGTCGGCCTTGGTCATGTGCACGCGGCTGAGCTTGTTCTGGTCTTCCACCGTTTTGCCCTCGTAGAGCACGGCGTACAGCACTTCCGCCACCGCGAACAGGCCCACGGCCACCAGCACAATTTCAATACCGTCCAGCAGTTCCGGGATGCCGCCGGTGTAGCGGCCCTGGCCCGAAATCTGGTCCAGGCCGACGCAGCCGGCGGCCAGGCCGACCAGCAGCGCCGTCATGCCGCGCAAGGTGCTTTTGCCCAGCACGGCGCTCACCGTGGTGAAGGCCAGCAGCATCAGCAGGAAATACTCGGGTGGGCCCAGCTTGACGGCGAACTCCGCCACAAAGGGGGCGAACAGCGTGACGATGACGGTGGCGATGGTGCCCGCCACAAACGAGCCTATCGCCGCCGTGGCCAGCGCCGCGCCGGCGCGCCCGCTCTTGGCCATCTTGTTGCCCTCCATGGCCGTGACCATGCTGGCGGTTTCGCCGGGCGTGTTCAGCAGGATGGAGGTCGTGGAGCCGCCGTACATGGCGCCGTAGTAGATGCCCGAGAAAAAAATCATCGAGGCGGTGATGTCGACCTTGGCGGTGATGGGCAGCAGCATGGCCACCGCCACCGCCGGGCCTATGCCGGGCAGCACGCCCACGGCCGTGCCCAGGGCACAGCCCACGAGGCACCAGATCAGGTTGACCGGCGTGATCGCCGTGGCGAAACCCGCCATCAGGGCATTGAAGATGTCCATGTCAGATCCACCCCGTGTTCGTCAGGCCCGGCAGGTTGATCGCCAGGAATTTGGTGAACATCCAGAAGACCGGCGCGGAAATCAGCAGGCCCACCACGAGGTCGGTGGCCCAGGTGCGCGGTGCATTGACGCCCGTCTGGCCGCTGGCGCGGCGCAGGCCTTGCACCGCCAGCAGGTAGCACAGCGTGCAGCTCAGGATGAAGCCTATGGTGGTGATCAGCGCGGCATTGAGCAGCAGCCCCGCCGAAACCCAGGCAAAACCGGGCCAGTAGGCCTGCGCGGCGCCGGAAGGAGGATCCAGCTCGCGAAAGCCGCCGCTGCGCGCTTCCCAGATGATCCAGGCGCCGCAAACCGTGAGGCCGACGGAGACCAGCCAGGGCAGGAAGTTGGGGCCGACGCCGCCGTAGCCGGCCTCGGAGGAGATGCTGATCGCGCCGAAGGCCAGCGCCAGGCCGGTCAGCAGCACGCCGGCGCCGACCAGGGTTTGCGGCCAGACGGCCGAGGGATCCGAAGTTGTTGTTGTCATCGTTATAGTTCCCGAAAGACGTGGGACGGACGTGAACAGTCTGGCGGCACGCCGCCCTTTCGTCAAATTTTCATCAAATCTGAACCCGGGACGGCGTGGCGCCCTTGCACACTTGCGCGCGCGAAGGCCCGAAGGCTCAGACCATGCCGGACTTGACCATGGTGGCGCGCAGGGCGGCGAAGTCGTCATCGACGAACTTGGCAAAAGCCTCGCCCGACAGGACGGCGGGCGTCCAGTCGTTCTTCTTCACGGCTTCGGCCCAGGCCGGCGACTTCAGCGCAGCCAGCACCAGGTCGGTCAGGGCCTTGCGCTGCTCGGCCGTGATGCCGGGGGCGCCGTAGACGCCGCGCCAGTTGCCGATTTCCACGTCTATGCCCTGCTCCTTGAGCGTGGGCACGTCCACGCCCGGCAGGCGCTTGCCGGAGGTCACGGCGATGGCGCGCATCTTGCCGGCCTTGATGTACTCGGCGAACTCGCTGTAGCCGCTGCCGCCCACCGTGACGTTGCCGCCCAGGATGGCCGCCGTGGCCTCACCGCCGCCGCGGAAGGCGACGTAGTTGATCTTGGAAGGATCGGCGCCGACCTTCTGCGCGATCATGGCCGCGGCGATGTGCTCGGTGGAGCCGCGCGAACCGCCGCCCCACTTCACGCTGCCGGGGTCTTTCTTGAGCTGGTCGACCACGTCCTTCATGGTCTTGAAGGGCGAATTGGCGGGCAGCACGAACACGTTGTATTCGCTTGAGAGGCGCGCGATCGGCGTGGCCTGCGACAGGCTCACCGGCGGCTTGCCGGTGATCAGGCCGCCCAGCATCACGGCGCCCATCACCATCAGCGCGTTGGGGTCGCCCTTGGAGCCGTTGACGAACTGGGCCAGGCCCAGCGCGCCGGCGGCGCCGCCCTTGTTGTCGTAGGTCACCGTGTCGGCAACCTTGGAGTCGGTCATGGCCTTGCCCAGGGCGCGGCCCGTGGTGTCCCAGCCGCCGCCGGGATTGGCCGGAATCAACATCTTGATGTTGGCGGCCGCGGAGGCCGACAGGGGCAAGGCACCGGTCGCGGCCAGGGCCGCCAGGGATTTCAGAAAGGTATCGCGACGCATGGGAATGTCTCCTGTGGATGGGCGCCCAGGGCGCCCGGATGGCTGATAACCTGCCTATCATGCACCCCCTGGCTGTCAAACGGCTGTCCGGCGGGACTGGGGAAAGTGCTAATGTCTAGGGCCTGTTAACACTGTGTTTGCAAGATGCGTTGTGATCAAAAAGGCCTTGAGCAAGGCGCAAAACGCAGACGGGGTGACCCCCGTCAAGGCTTTGCAACGCCGCGCAAGGCCTTTTTGATCACAACCCGGAGGGAATGGGGTGAAAACGGCGCCACTCGGCGTTGCGCTCCTAGCCCAGACGCCCGGTCTGGGCGTCGTCGCGCGCCTTGATTGGCGCCGTTTTCACCCCATTCGCATTTGCAAACACAGTGTTAACAGGCCCTAACCCATGATGCCCACGGTGATATCCACGGTCAAACTGCTGCTGGTGGAGGACGACGCCTCCATGCAGGCGGCGCTGCAGCGCGCCCTGGGGCGGCGCGGCATGGAGGTTTTCAGCTGCACCGACGGCCGGCAGGCCCTGGCGCAGTGGAAGGCCACGCAGCCCGACGTGGTGGTGCTGGACCTGACCCTGCCCGGCCTGGACGGCCTGCAGGTGCTGGCGCAGGCGCGCGGCCAGGGCCTGACAACCCCGGTGCTGATCCTCACGGCCCGCGGCACCGTGGGCGACCGCATCGTCGGCCTGAACACCGGCGCCGACGACTACCTGCCCAAGCCCTTTGACCTGGACGAACTCGAGGCGCGGCTGCGCGCCCTGAGCCGGCGCCGCCCCACGGCCGGCGCGGAGCCCGGCGCCGCGCCCCAGTTCGTCGGCCACCTGCGCTATGACAAAGAAAGCGGCGCCATCTACCACCGCGACCAGGTGCTGGAACTCACGCCGCGCGAGCTGGCCCTGCTGCAGACACTGATCGGCAAGCTGGGCCACGCCGTGTCCAAGGAGCGCCTCTTCGAGCTGGTGTTTCCCGGCGAAACCGACGTGCAGTACGAGGCCGTGGAAGTGGTGGTCTACCGCCTGCGCAAAAAGCTGGCCCAGACCGGCGTCACCCTGGTCACCTTGCGCGGCCTGGGCTATCTGCTGAAAGTGGATGCATGAGCGGCCAGGAGCCCGCGCCGATCGAACCCACGAGCCGGCGGGCCGTCGAATCTTCCGCCGGGCCGCCCCAAGGAGGATTAGCCCCCTCGGGGGGCAGCGAATTACACGAAGTGAAAAGCGTGGGGGCCATCTCGCTACGGCGCTACCTGCTGACCGGCATCCTGCTTCCCGTGGGCCTGCTGATCATCGTGAACACCGCCAGCCTGTACCGCCAGGCACTGGCCGCGGTGAACACCGCCTATGACCGCACCCTGCTGGCCTCGGCCAAGTCCATAGGCGAGCAGCTGGACGTGACCGGCTACGACGAACAGTCCGAACTGCGCGTGACCGTGCCTTACGCTGCGCTGGAGGCCTTCGAGGCCGACAACCAGAGCCGTTTGTTCTACCGCGTCTCCAGCCTCAAGGGGGAGCTGGTCTCGGGTTTTGCGCAGCTGCCCTTCTGGCGCGGCGAGATTCCCATACGTCCGCCGTATTCGGCGCTGGTGGATTTTTACGACGACGTGTTCCGCGAGGAACCGGTTCGCGTCGCCGTGCTGCTGCAGCCCGTGGCCAGCGGCAAGGGCCGGGCCATGGCCGTGGTGCAGGTGGCCGAGACCCTGGAGCTACGCAAGACGCTGGCGCGCAAGATCCTCTTTGACACCTTGTGGCGCCAGGCCGTGCTGCTCGCGGTGATCGCCCTGGTCGCGGTGGTGGTGGTGCAGCGTGCCACGCGGCCGGTGCGCCGCTTGAGCGCCGAACTCAAGGCGCGCCCTGAAGGCGACCTGACGGCCATCGCCGCCCCCGACGCGCCGCGCGAGCTGCTGCCGCTGATCGAGGCGACCAACCAGGTCATGGGCCGGCTGCAGCACCTGCTGGACAACCAGAAACGTTTTGTGCGGGACGCGGCCCACCAGCTGCGCACGCCGCTGGCGGTGCTCAAGGTACAGGTGCAGTCGGCGCTGCGCGGCGACATGGAGGCGCGCGACGCGCTCGGCGAGATCAACCAGACCGTGGACCGCGCCACCGTGCTGGCCAACCAGATGCTGGCGCTGGCCAAGGTGGAGCAACTGCGCCAGCAGGCCGACCTGCAGGCCATAGACCTGGCGCAGGTGGTGCGCTCGGTGGCGCTGGACCTCTCGCCGCTGATCGCCGAAAAAGACATCGACTTCGAGATAGAAACCGTGCCGGCCCAGGTCAGGTCGCATGAATGGATGCTGGGCGAACTCACGCGCAACCTGCTGCACAACGCCATCAAGCACACGCCGGCCGGCGGCCCGCTGGCCGTGCGCATCGTGCGCGACGCCAGCTTTGTCGCGATGACCTTGAGCGACAGCGGGCCCGGCGTGTCGGCCGAGCTGTCGGCGCGGCTTTACGAGCCGTTTTCGGCGGGCGACGTGCGCCACGGCTCCGGCCTGGGGCTGGCCATCTGCCGCGAGATCGTCGAAACCATGCATGGCAGCATCACCCTGGAAAACCGCGTCGTGCACGGCCAGGTCACGGGGCTGGACGCGGTGGTCCGCCTGCCCACGGCCTGAAGCGCCCACGCGCCCGGCAGGGGCGTTGGGTCTTGGTTCAAAATAGCCGCCAATGGATAAATTGCGCATCGACAAATGGCTGTGGGCGGCCCGCTTTTACAAAACCCGCGCGCTCGCGGTCGAGGAAATCGACAGGGGCCGGGTCAAGGTCAACGGCGCCGAAGCCAAGCCCGCGCGCGAGGTCAAGTCCGGCGACACCGTGTCGCTGCGCCAGGGCCAGGTCAACCGCACCGTGGTGGTACGCGGCATCAGCAGCCAGCGCGGCTCAGCCCCGGTGGCCCAGCAGCTTTATGAAGAAACCGAGGAAAGCCTGCGCCTGAAGGCCGAGGCCGCCGAGCAGCGCCGCCTGAACAGCGACCCGGCCGGCGCCCAGGAACACGGCCGCCCCACCAAGCGCGACCGCCGCACGCTGGACAAAGCCTGGAATAACCGCTGGAGCGCGTCGGCGGACTAAGAGCCGTTCAAGCCGCGTAGGCCCGCTGTGCCAAAGCCTGCGCCAGCAACGCGGCCGGGTCCACCAGGTCCAGCGTCTCCATGCCGGGCACCACGCTGAGCGCCAGCGGTATCTCGGTGCAGCCCAGTATCAATGTGGACAGTCCATGCCGAGCGGCCAGCGCCTCGGCCACGCCCGTGAAACATTCGCGCGCCAGGGCCATGTTGCCCATTTTCACGCCCTCATAAATGCCGCGCATCAGGCGTTCGCGCTCTTCGGCCGTGGGTGTATGGCACTGCAGGCCGGCCTGGCGCAGCGCTTGGTCGTAGAGCCCCGCGCGGTAGGTGCCCTCGGTGGCCAGCAGGCCCACTTCGCGCACGCCGCGCGCGGCCAGCGTCCGCGCCACCTCGCGCGCCACGTGCAGCACTTCGAGCTGCGGGAAACGCTCCTGCAGCTGGCCGTGCCAGGCGTGGGCGGTGTTGCAGGCCACCGCGACCGTGGTGGCGCCCAGCGCCGCCAGCTTGCCCATGGCCTGCAGCATGGGGTCCAGCGGCTGGTGGCCGCCCGGCCCGGGCAGCTCCAGCGCCGTGCTGCGGTCGGGCACCGGCACCTGGGCCAGCCAGTGCTCGGGAAAGCCCTGGTCCGACACCGGTATGTCCAGCGCGCGCATGTGGTCTGCGCAAGCCTGGACAAACAGGCGCGCAAAATCCGCGCCCGCGGCAGGCCCCATGCCGCCCAGGATGCCGACCACGCGGGGTCTGTTCATGTCATTGCCTTTCAGTGTGAGTGGGCCCGGACAACAAAATCCAGGCGAACGCCGGCCGCCTGTGCCTCAGGGCATCTGGCCGTTTCATGTTGTTGGGGGGAAGAACTGCCGTCCTCACCGAGGCCGGCAGCGGGATGGCGTGAAGCCATCAACGGGGAGCGGCGCGCCGGCGCTCCCCGGCGGGTTTACAGCGCCGGCTTGTCGCTCAGCGCCTTGAGGTTGGCCTTGAGCTCCTCGCTCATGGGCAGGTTCAGGTTCACGCCCTTGGGCGGGATCGGCGAGGTGAACCACTTGGCGTACATCTTGGTGAACTCGCCGGACTTGATCAGGCGAGTGATGGTGCCGTCGACCAGCTTCTTGAACTCGGGGTCGTCCTTGCGCAGCATGCAGGCATAGGGCTCTACCTGCAGCGAGTCGCCGACGACTTCCAGCGAGGCCGGGTTCTTGGAATTGGCCATCAGGCCGAACAGCAGGATGTCGTCCATGGCGAAGGCCAGGGCGCGGTCGCTTTCCACGAGCAGCAGCGAATCGTCATGGTCCTTGCCCAGGATCAGCTGCATGTCCAGCTTCTTGTCGGCGCTGTACTTGCGAATCACCTGCGCATTGGTGGTGCCGGTGGTGCTGGCCACCGTCTTTTTGGCCAGGTCGGCGTAGTTCTTGATGCCGGACGATTTTTTGACCAGCAGGCGTGTGCCGGTGTAGAAGTGGTTGATGGCAAAGGCCACGTCCTTGCCGCGCGCGGAGTTGTTGGTGGTCGAGCCGCACTCGAGGTCGTAAGTGCCGTTGACCAGCAGCGGGATGCGGTTCTGCGAGGTCACGGGCATGTAGGCGACTTCGAGGTTGGGCTTTTTCACCTTCTTGCGCACGTCGTCAATGATGGCTTCGGTCAATTCCGCGGAAAAACCCACCGAGGTCTTGGAGCCGATCAGGTAGCTGAAAGGCACCGATGCCTCGCGATAGGACACCGTGATCTTGTTGCTGTCGGCGACCTTCTTCAGCGTCGGCACGGTTTGCGCGCCCGCGTTGGCGGCCAGGCCGGCTGTCAGCAGCACGGCGCTCATGAGGGTAGTGAATTTCATGCGTGTCCTTTCGGGGGCAATGGGTTGGTAGTTTCGGTAACCGGGAGTAAGCAGGCATCGCTAGTGTAGGAAGAGCCGCGCCCGGCGTGTCATTCATTTTCGCGTCAAACCCATGACAAAAACTCATGGTTTACCCAAGCGCACCCCCATGGGGCCCGGGGCATAACCAAAGGTCATGGCCGTGGGCGAATTCAGCATTGTTCAAACCCGCGCGCCTTGCGTACAGTCGCGTCCATTCGAGAAACAACAAGGGTTTTTATGCATGTGTGCGTGCTTGGTGCGGGAATCGTGGGCCTCGCGACCGCCTACAGCTTGCGCCGCGCCGGCCATGAAGTCACGGTGGTGGACCGCGCCAGTCCCGGCAGCGGCGCCAGCGGCGGCAACGGCGCCCAGCTGAGCTACTCCTACGTCCAGCCGCTGGCCGACCCGGCCATCTGGCGGCAACTGCCCAAGCTGCTGCTGTCGCCCTCCTCGCCGCTCAAGCTGCGCCCGCGCCTGGACACGCGGCAGTGGCTGTGGGGCCTGCGCTTCCTGGCTGCCTGCAACAGCAAGACCTCGCGGGGCACCACGGGCCAGCTGCTGTCGCTGGCGGCGCTAAGCCGCCAGTCCTTCGACGCCATGATGGCCGAGGAAAAACTCGACAACGATTTTTCCGCCACCGGCAAGCTGGTGCTGTATTCCGACGAAGCCGCCTTCGCGGCCGCCCGGCGCCAGATGCTGCTGCAGCGCGAACTGGGCAGCAGCCAGGAAGCCGTCGACGCCGACCGCTGCGTGGAGATAGAACCCGCCCTCAAAAGCCGCCATGCGCAGATCGCCGGCGCCATCTACACACCCGGCGAATGCGCGGCCGACTGCCAGAAAACCTGCGACGCGCTGGGGGTGGTGCTGCGCCGGCTGGGCGTGCGCTTTCTGCTGGGCACGCCCATCGAGCAGCTGGTGCAGCGCGGCAAGTCCCTCGCCGCCGTGGCCACGCCGCAAGGCCACATCGAGGCCGAGCGTTTTGTCATGGCGCTGGGCGCAAACTCGGCCCTGATGGCGCAAGGCCTGGGCCTGCATTTGCCGGTTTATCCGCTCAAGGGTTACAGCATCACGGTGGACGTCGCCCCCGCAGAGCATGCGGCACCCTCGGTCAGCGTGACCGACAGCGCGCGCAAGGTGGTGTTCGCCCGCATAGGCTCGCGCCTGCGCGTGGCCGGCATGGCCGAACTCTCGGGCTACGACACGGCCGTGGACCCGGCGCAGATCGCCTCGCTGCAGGCTTCGACCGAGACGGTTTTCCCGGGCTGCAGCCGCTTTGAAAACCTGCACCCCTGGGCCGGCATGCGCCCGGCCACACCCACCGGCCTGCCGGTGATAGGCCGCCACGCCAAAGGGCCGGACAACCTGTTTTTCAACACCGGCCACGGCGCGCTGGGCTTTACCCTGGCCTTCGGTTCGGCGCAGCGCATCAGCCGCATGATCGCGAGGTAAGTTAGCCCCCTTCTCGGCTCACTTCGTGTAGCCGGATCCCCCCCGCAGGGGGCAACAGCAGCGGCCCGGCAAAGCCGGTTCCGCGCTGTTTCTTGCGAAGAGACCAGCAAGCCGCACCTGGGGGTTTCAGGCGCGCTGCGTCAAGGCCTGCTGGAAGCAGCGCACAAAGGCCCTGACCACCACCGAGCCGGGTTTGCCGGCCGGGAACAAGGCCTTGATGGGCACGGGGATCAGCGGCTCCAGCTCCAGCACGTCCACGCGCGCCGGGTCGGCCGAGGCCGCGGTACAGGTGTCTATCACCGCGATGCCCAGCCCATGGTGGGCCAACGCGAGTGCCGAGTGGTAGGTCTGCACCGTGATGGGGAACTCCAGGCCCACGCCGGCTTCGCGGCAGGCCTGGTTGAGGCTGCGGCCCACCGGGTCCAGCGCGTCCAGCCCGACCACCGGCGACTTGCTCAGGTCGGCCAGCGTGACGCTGCCGCGCTTGACCAGGCGCGAAGCCAGCATGCCCTTGGGCGCCACGCAGACCATGCGGCCGTCGGCCAGGTGCTCCTGCGCGAGCGCCGAATGCGCGACCGGGCTGAACAGAAAACCGGCATCGGCCTCCTGCAACGCGAGCGCCGAGACGATTTGCGGCGAATGCAGGGCCTGCAGGGTGATAGCCACGTCGGCATGCTTGACGCGAAACAGCTTGATGGCGTGCGGCAGGATTTCATAGCTGAGCGCCAGCACCGTGAGGATGCGCAGTTCCCCCGCGCTGCCGCCGGTCTTGAGGTTGGCGGCCAGGCGTTGCACTTCGTCGAGCTGGGCGAACAGGCGCTCGATGTGCGGGTACAGCGTCAGCGCTTCGGAGGTCGGCGTCAGCCGGCCCTTGCTGCGCTGGAACAGCGCAAAACCCAGCTGCAGTTCCGCATGCTGCAGGATGCGGCTCACGGCCGGCTGCGTGACGTTGATCAGGCGAGCAGCCCCGCTCACACTGCCGGTCAACATGACGGCGTTGAAGACTTCGATGTGGCGCAGGCGCATGATGGGGGTCCGTAATCTGTTTCGGCGTGGAACACCGCGAATTATGGCGAACAGGCCCCAAGGCGCGAAGATCGTGCGGCCCGGGGATTTTTTCACGCTTTGTTTCATAATCGTCCGTCCACGTTTTTCCCGAGTCGGAAATACGTGTTCGCTCAGTAAACTGCGGCATATTCCGCCGGACCCGAATCCCGTTACCCCAAGCTGCATGCGCCTCAGAATCTACCTGGTTGAAGACAGCCCCGTCATCCGCGACAGCCTCGCGGAATCGCTGGAGGAACTGGCTCGCGCGCGCATCGTGGGCTGGGCCAGCAAGGAAAGCGAAGCGGTCCAATGGCTGAACGAGAACAAAGCCTCCTGGGACCTCGCCATCGTCGACCTGTTTTTGCTCGAGGGCAGCGGCCTGGGCGTGGTGATGAATTGCCGCGAGCGGGACTTGCGGCAGAAGGTCATCGTCCTGACCAACTACGCCACGCCCGCCGTGCGCGAACGCTGCCTGGCCATAGGGGCCGATGCGGTGTTCGACAAGTCCAATGAGATCGACGAATTCACCCGCTACGCGCTCGAGGAAGTCGAGCGGGCCGCGGGCTCCACGCAGTGGTGAAGCGGCCGGCAGGCCGCCGGCACACCTGAATCACGCGGCGGCCGCCGCGGCCAGCAGCCAGTCCCTGAAGATGCGCATGCCGGCCGTCGCCCGCCGCGATTTGAGCCGGGTCAGCCAGTAGCCGCCGGTTTCGATTTCCACCGCGAACGGCCGCACCAGGCGGCCGCCCTGCAATTCACGCGCGAACATGTTCACCGGCAGCAGCGCCACACCGGCGCCCTGCGCGGCCGCCTCGGCCATGGTCAGCGAAGAGTCAAACACCACACCCCTGACCACTGGGCAGGCCACCCCGGCCGCGGCAAACCAGCGCGCCCATTCATCGGCCCGGTAGGAGCGCAGCAGCAGCTCCCTGGCCAGGTCGGCGGGCTCGCGCAGGCCCCGGGCCAGCGCGGGCGAACACATGGCCGACAGCGGCGACACCAGCAGGGGCTCGGCCTCGGTGCCGTGCCAGGCGCCGTCGCCGAAACGGATCGCGTAGTCCAGGCCCTCGCCGGCCAGGTCGACGCGGTTGTTGTTGGTGAGGAGCCGAAAGTCGATGAAGGGATGGGCCCGCTGGAAGTCCCGCAGGCGCGGAATCAGCCAGCCCACGGCGAAGGTGCCGACCGCGCCCACCGTCAGTACCTCGCGGAATTGCCCGTCCTTGAACTGCTCCAGCACCGAGCCCATGCGGCCGAAAGATTCCGCCAGCACCGGCAGCAGGGCCAGGCCCTCGTCGGTCAGCGCCAGCCCGCGCGGCAGTCGGCGAAACAGCGGCACGCCCATGCGCTCCTCGAGGTTCTTCACATGCTGGCTGATGGCGGTCTGCGTCACGTTGAGCTCGTCGGCCGCCCGCGTGAAACTCAGGTGCCGGGCCGAGACCTCAAAGGCGCGCAAGGCATTGAGAGGAAGGTGCATAGCGGTTAAGCCCCAGATTTACTTATGGATAACCTTGATTATTGCCGTTTGTTGGATCACCCGGCCCTTGTTATCGTCACGGCCTTGTTCAACAACTTCAGAGGAAAACACATGCAGAGACGGCAGTTTTCAGGCGCCCTGGGCGGGCTGGTGGTCGCGGGCGGCTTGTTGAGTTACACCCAGAAATCATTGGGTGCCGGCGGCAGGCCAGATACGCCATCCCTCACCCGGCGCCTGGCCGCCATCGAGAAGGCCAGCGGCGGCCGGCTGGGCGTTTCCATCCTCGACACCGGCAGCGGTGCGAAATACGGCTACCGCGCCGGCGAACGCTTTCCGATGTGCAGCACCTTCAAGCTGCTGGCGGCCGCCCTGGTGCTGCATCGCGTCGATGCCGGGCAGGAGCAGCTGGACCGCAAAGTCATCGTCAAGGCAAGCGACATCATCAGCCACTCGCCCACCACCGGCCAGTACGTCGGCTCCCAGGGGATCACCATCGCGCAGTTGTGCGAAGCGACTGTCACCCTCAGCGACAACGCGGCAGGCAACCTGCTGCTGGAAAGCTTCGGCGGACCCCAAGGCCTCACGGCCTACACCCGCACGCTCGGCGACAAGGTCACTCGCCTTGACCGCAACGAAACCAGCCTGAACGAAGCCATGCCCGGCGACAAGCGCGACACCACAACGCCTGACGCCATGGTGTCAAACATCCAGAAGATAGCGCTGGGCTCAGCGTTGTCCGAAGCATCACGCAAACAGATGACCCAATGGCTGCTCGACAACAAGACCGGCGACAACCGCCTGCGCGCCCTGCTGCCGACCGGATGGCGCGTAGGCGACAAGACCGGCACCGGCGGCCACGGCAGCACCAACGATGTCGGCATCCTTTGGCCGCCAGGGCGTGCGTCGATTGTGGTGGCGGCTTATCTCACTGGGACCAGCCGACCGATTGCGCAGCGTGAGGCGACTTTGGCGAAGGTGGGGGAGCTTGCGGTGACATTAGTAGCGCCATGAGTTTGAAATAACTAGGGCCGGCTCAGAATCGCCAAAGGCAATTCCAAAAAGGTGAGCCAACCCCGGCACTGTCGTTTTTACCTGAGATGTGGCTGGAGGGACACAGCCTGGAGCCGTCCCCTCGATGGAAGGGTCAGACGCCACGGCGTTCGTTGGCCCGAAAAAATAACTCCCAACGAGCGTTCAAAGGCTCAATCTTTGTGTCCCCAGTCCAGTTTTGAAGAGACGGCGCACCTTGGTCATTCAGGCTAATCTCAAAATCCCTCGCGAAGGATCGGAAGTAAGCAAACGACCAGGATGCGCGCAGGAACGCCGTTGCTTCGTGAAGTAAATCTACAGACCGAATAGAAGGGTTATTTAACTTTCTTCTGAATTCATAGCTTGCGAACTTCAGGTTCAAGATGCAACCCGCAATTTCTGGAACGAGGTTGATAAGTTCCTTTTTCTCTTTTTCCAGAGCGTCATCGATTTCAGTAAGCGTTCGTGACAGCGCTGCCGAATCAAGCACCTCCAGGTCTGCTGGTTGTTGCAAAGGAATGGCCAACAACTTATCAATGATCGGATCCAATGACAGAAGCATCAACGCAAAGCCATGCTTCACCTTCTGCTTTCTCTCGCGATGAGCCACCAGCAGGTTGTAAATGCCGAGACCTGTTCCGACCAATCCCAGCACAAGGGATCCGAGTTTGATCCAGTCGATGTTCAAGAGGGTTGGCATTAAATTCTTCTCTACACCGTTCCACCAAGGATCTGCCCTGGAGCTTTGACTGGGTAGAAAATCTGCGTACTCCCCCCTGGATCCCACATAGGACCTAGCAAATTCTCGAACACCGCTTTAGATTGTTCATACACATCGTCATAGGTCATGACTCGAAGCCTCGGGGCATCCCTAGCCATTATTTGCAGCTTTCGCTGATCACTTGGTGATAGTGACTTTGTCCTACCGATCACTACCAATCCAAGGGGGTTCGATGTGATGCCAGTAAGTCCAAGTTCCTTTTGTACGGTATTCAGGTTGTCCTCTAAGTACCGCTTCCAATCAGACACCTGACCTTGGGCATGTGTTAAATCTGCACTTTGATGGCCATCTTGACGAAAGAGCTGCAAGGTTGAGCGTTCAATTTCCACAAGTGTGTAATCCTGATTTGCATCGCAAAATACGAAATCGCTTATTGCTTTTCCGAAAGGCAATTTGGGCCACATGCGGGTATGTGTTGGACAAAGGAAAATAGGATTTTCTTGAAGGAACGACTGAAGGACTTGCTCTCGATCGGGCTCTGAATCTAATAAGTCCTTGAAACGAGATAGCAGCGATGCATAGAACCGACGCGTAGCAGCGCGCGGATCAAGGTTTCCAAAACTTGCATCCTTAGTGTTCGCCACCAATGCCGCCCCGAGGATGTCATGCTCTGCCCACGTTGGCGCAGAGTCGGCATTCCAGCTACCGGCATCCAGGCCTGGAAACACTTCAATGCAATCCCATCCGACAGGAAGTCGTAATTCAGTGCGGGTAACGAAAGGTGTGCCCTTATTTGGATCTTGGTCCTTTCCAGCCAAGAGCCCGCCGATCTGTATCTCTGCATGGTTGCGAACTGATAGCAAACATCGGGGTTTGTCTCCAACGGCAGTGGTATTCGGAGGAGTATCTAGCTTCGCTTGAATCAACACACGCCAAGCCATGATTTCTTGAGATTTTCCGTCAGCAGGGCTATACGTTCCCAGCTTCAATTCCATCCCAAACTTGTCAGTAGGAGGCTGTGGCGTCTCCGCCGTGGCAATGAAGACCATGCCTTGCGAGAAAGCAGCGGCAACACTCGAAACATCCTCACGAATGACGGTTGCTGCTCGCTGTCGCTCCGCTGAACTCTTGCGCTCATACCGAATCACCACTCCATCATTGCAAATGACTACCAAGGAGTTACCAGGAGTTGATAAATACTCCGGGATCTTCTCTTTTATTTGCTTGTACTTTCCATTGGCAAGCCTCTCTGCGGTGTCAACATAGCGAACAATACAGTCCGAAACAGCTTCGACCATGGCGTCTTCCTCAGGGGTCCATTCTTTTTCTGAGACAACCTCAGACTCGACCAACTCCAGAGGCTTTACTCCATCTATGATGATTTGCCCCGACTTACGCTCCTTCGGCATGTGTCTTTCCTCCATGGATCTTTAGCACTGAGAATTGGCTGACTGTGACTCATCAACAGGTTTTGCCTTTGAGCCGCAGCTGGGACATAAATATTCTATGTTTCCGCCCTGGCAACCACCTCCTCCAATTGAACGAATCAGCACATAGCGCATGGACCAATTGTTTTTCAACTCCCGTTTTCACTAAGCCGGACTGGCTGCTCCCTTTGGTGCCATCCGCCTGCTTCGTGTCACGTCGGCTGCGGGTGCCAGGCATACGCCGTGAAAAACCGCGCGCCCCCGGACAGTTAGGCTCCTATACGCGTCCGGCAATCCCTTTCTTGCTCAGTCGGACGGACACGCATTCGAACCCGATTCCAAACAGAAAACCTGCTGAGAACCAGCATACTCAGCAGATGCGATGCACACGACGCGTGCATGGCAAGTCTATTGAATGCCCCCGCCGCATTCCTGGTGTCACCATCCATTGCATTGTTCGATCGGAGCACTTTGCCATGTTCATGGTAATCCCGGTAATCCTGTGCAACACGCTCCACGTGGGTTTCTAACTCGCCATGGAAAGTGCGAAACATCTCGAGGTGCACCGCTAGCACTTCGTCAAAAGGCATCAGTCTGGCAATTGCGGCCTCGGCCAGTGAGGACAACCTGGGACACGACTGCGCGAGTTTCTCGGACAGCCACATGTGCTCATCTTCTGGCGGTATGCCTCGAGTCTTGGCGAGCGATACGAGCACGTTATACCGAGCGGCGATATTTGTGAAAGTAGCAATCAAAAGCGTTGCGGCCGCGCGATTTTCACGATTTCGCGAATCTGCAGCAACAAGAAGCGCAACCCATAAAGAGAAGAGTCCGCCAATAACCGCGCCGACGATCTCTTTCCACTCGGCGAGAAAGCGAACTATTTGATCGGCGCTCATGGAGCCGGAGCAGCTAATAGTTTCATGGTGGGTAATGTATATCCCAAGGTCTTGGGCCGACCTCCTCTGAATGGACTAGCACCGGCAAAGCAGCTTGTTTTCGCCGGGTTTAATTGCTCAGCGGGGACCTAGCCGGGCTCCCGGTAGTCACGGAATTTCCCCACAAGCCCCATCCGGCGTAAGGGCTCTCGCAAGCCGCGCGAGACGGCTGACGATCCATCGATGGACTTAGCCCATTCCATGTAGGCGAAATTGCCTATTTCGCAGCGAGGTCTTCAGGGACATAAAAAAACCGACTCCTCCTTGCGGAGAGAGTCGGTAGTTTTGGCGGAAACGGAGGGATTCGAACCCTTCATGCCCTACTTACCGCAGATTCCACAAAGCGAAAAGGATGAACAGAACCGGCTTTTGCCGGTTTTTTTACGCCTCCCCATCTGACGAACATTTGCAAAATACGCACCCCCATTCTCACCACAGTTTCGCATGCGCAACCGCGCACGTGGGAGAGGGACAGGCCAGCTAGATGCAATACGGATACGCAAGAGTAAGTACGAAGGAACAAGAAACACAGACGCAAATCGACGCGCTGCACAAAGCAGGCGTCGATTTTGTTTTTTCGGAGAAACGTTCAGGCGGCGACACCAAACGGCCGGAGCTTGAAAAACTTCTCAGTTCGCTGAAACAAGGCGACGTGCTTGTCGTCTACAAGTTGGATCGAGTCGCGCGATCTCTAAGACACCTGCTACAAATTCTGGATAGACTCAATACCGTTGGCGCGCAGTTTTGGAGCCTAACCGAGGCAATAGATACAAGCACTCCGGCCGGCCGCATGATGATGCAGATCGTTGGAGCATTTGCCGAATTTGAGCTAGAAATGATTCGTGAACGCACGCGGGAAGGATTGCACGCTGCGATGCGCCGTGGCTCCAAACCCGGCAGGCCCAGGGCAATGACACCAGCGGAAGAGAGTGAGGCTGTGCACCTGGTTCAAACTCGACAGGCTACAAAGTCTGCTGTAGCTCGGCGCTTCGGTACCCACATAAGCAGCGTAAAAAGAGCGCTGCACCGCGCGGCTGGGCAGCAGGAAATTTTCAACTAGAGACAGCAAGATTGACGTCAGCGATTCAGAAATCGTTCACATGCCGTCGAAGAAACCTGTCGTTGGGGGCGACACATCCCTATTTAGCTAGCTTAGGCGGCGTAGCGGTCTTCGGTTTGTGCGTTTTATTACGCAGCAAGTACCAAGTATCAGGGAGCATTAGACCTTGTCGGTTGTCGCTTGCTTCAATGATGAGGAATCGACCCTTCTTACCTAAAGTCGTAACCATTGATTCATAAAGCTCGTTTGCACTAGCCTGAGAAATCAAATAGAACATGTTGGGCAGATCATGCCGCCACGTGATAACAAGCGGCGACGTATCAACCCATGTTTTCAAATGTTCACGCGACCCGACATCGTTGCCGTAGATTAAAAGGTAAGCTTTTTTCATGCTTGAACGATCAAACTAAATCACCCGACTGCGAAGTAGGCAAATCTGGATTCGTGATTAGTTGCAGATCCTCAGCGTTAAGGAGTTGAATCGTGCCTCCTTTTTCCTCGATGACTTCTAGCGCTCTTTTCCGCAGTTGATAGCTCTCAGATTGCAATTTATCGCTGTCGAAGCACATGAAGTAGAGGAAACCTACGCAAGCCAAAACGACTGGAGTCACTGCTAGCACCTCCAGCCAAACCGGAGGCGAAATCATTAGAGACGCGACTACCACGCACGGAAACGTCACGATCCCGCATAACCACAATACCGGGTTAAGCGCGCTTCGAACATTGAGCCTCTCTGCGGCTTCAACGCTACGGGACGTAACGCTTTCAGGTGTCAATTTGCTTGTTCTTTACGTTTCGCAAAGTCTATACGCTTTCACACGCCGTTAAAGGAAAATAAGGGCGACAGAATTTTCAAAATTCATGTCGCGCGCTCTCAGCTATCGGTAACCTACTCCAACCTGCAATGGGGCCACGCCCTGCTGTTGTGTCGCTCCTTCGATTGGCGCGTCGGACTCAGTATGTGGTTGATCGGCGACGATTTCTTCAAAGTTATCGTACTCGCCCTGAGTCTCTGAAATCTGCCGCCAGTTCGCCAGCTTGACACTGAATCCTTGACTCAGAAAACTCTTTCCGACAAGACGCATGTACTCCACATCTGGCTCAAAGGAGCCTAGACCGAGAACCTGCCTCCCTATTTCTGTAAGCTTGAAGACCTTAAGCGCCAGGACTTTGGAAGGGTCGGTATGCTCAACTATTAAAACTTTTCCGTGCGAAACTAGCGGAAGAAAAAATTTCCCTTCGAGACCGGCTTTATATTCCGTGGACAGCCCGGTAGCCTCTACACCGGACAAAACTCCCAACTCCTGAATTCTTAACAGAACTGAAAAGCTCAAGCCGTGAGTTTCCAAATAACCCGCTTGAGCCCTAGCTATTCGTCCATCGATTACGAAGCTTGCAAGCTTGCTGATCAGTTCGGCCTCTTGTTTGGATAGCGTCTTTAAGAACTCAAGCGTACGAATAGAGTATTTGCCTGGCGCCTTCACTTCGCCGGCCAAAACACTGCCCCACAATCGCTGCAAATCTTCAGCGGACACTTTCCCTGCATGTTCCCGCCAGATGAAAAGCCAGTCCTCATCCACTTTCCTCTCTGGCGGATCTTGAGCTTCTGAAGCAAGTTGCTCTTCGGCAAAAATCACCGCTTTCGCCGCATTAACTTCAGACCGAGCAGCATCTGCAACGGCGGTCCTCATCCCGCACTCGATAGCCCGGGGGAGATCCAGAACTGGCTCAACTTTCCCATCTGGCACCGCAAACGTCACCGAAGATGAGTTAGTCAACAACAGTGTCCCATCTGATCGGAGTTGCTTACGCCCTGAGCGGATGTCACAAGCATCCGATTCAGCCTGCGCAAGCATGAGTATCTCTTGTCGTCGTATTTCATTCCGCGCTTTGCCCTCGCGGCCAACTTGCCATGGCGAAAGCAATGAACCAATACCCTTCTCCGCGAGAGTCTCCCAGAGTTTGATTACCAGTTTCTCACCGGGAAAGTCCATGTCGTCCCCTCCGACTTGTCATATGGATGGCAATAGGTAAACCGTTAGGCAATTCTAGGCTGACAAAGTGCGGCCGACCTCATCAATATGAATAAGCACGGCAACCAGCTAGTGATCGAACATTGCTTTTCGTAACCCGGCCTGGCTGCATCCTTTGGTGCCAGTCGCTACGCTTTGTGTCACGTCGGCTGCGAGCGCCAGGCCTACGCCGTGAAAAAACCGGGATGACCCGGTAGCCGCTGAATCCCCCCACAAGACCCCGTCCCGGCGTGAGGGGCACTTGTGGGGGGATTTTTAATACAGCGGCAACCGGGTCATCCCGGTTTTTTCTTGTTGAACTACCAGCACCCCCTCCGCCCCCTACTCGGGGGAACGAGGAAGCCCGAGCGAGAGGATGTTTTTTAACTCCCCTCGTTCATCAACTTCCTTTGGAGATTTCCATGACTGCTATTACTACCGAGATCGTTTCTTCCGCCCCTGCCGTTTCGCATGCGAAACCAGCCCTTGAGTTTGTGTCCCTGGACCTGGTGGACTTTTTGCCGCAGGTCCGCACCGAGTCCGGGCTGGATGAGGACGAACTGCAGGAACTGGCCGAATCCATCAAAGCGCAGGGCATGCTGCAGCCGGTTCTGCTGCGACCGCTGGGGGACCGCTTTGCGTTGATTGCCGGGGAGCGCCGCTGCAGGGCTGCGCGCCTGGCTGGGTTTTCCCATGTGCCGGCGTTGATTGGGGAGGCGGACGACCAGCGGGCGGGCATCCTCCAATTGGTGGAGAACGTGCAGCGGGAGGATCTGTCCTTGATGGAGCTGGCGGCAGGCCTGCGCAGTCTGGCTGACCAGGGCAAGACGCTGACGGAGATTTGCCAGCTAGTGAAGAAGTCCAAGTCCTGGGTTTCAAAACACCTTGCTGCGTCGGTGCAGAACCTGGGCTGGAATACGCGCCAGTTCATGGAGAGCGAGACAACCGAGGACCTGGAGCTGGTCCTGGTGGTGAACCAGATCGAGAAAACCGGGAAGTGGTATCCGCGGGGGACCCAACTGGTGGACCGGCTGGAGGCCGGCAAGGCGGGCCGGGAGGAAGCGCGGGCGCTGCTGGCGACGCTCAAGGAGGAGCTGGCAGCCGAGATCGCGCAGAAGAAGGCTGACAAGAAGGCCGCAAAGCAAGGGAGCTTGGACCTGGCCGGCGAGGCCAAGGAGCCTGAGCCGCCGAAATGGGACGCATGGGACGCGGAGCGGGACCTAAACGACCAGCTGACCGAGGCGGGGCATGCCCCCATTGCCGAGCTTATCCAAGGTCTGACCAAGGCACAGCAGGCAGAGATTACAGGTCACTATAAGCCGGAGCACGCGGCCGGCAAGGCGCTGTCCAAGGCCACGGACACGCTCAAGCTACGCGGCCTGCACAAGCTGATCGAGGAGAACTTCGATGCGGACAACTGGAAGACGGCGGCTTTCATCCTGGGAAGCTCAAGCCTCAAGTTGACGCTGCTGGACCTGGCCGCCGAGGTACATACGCTGATGCATGGGGAGGCCTGATCATGAGTCTGGGTGAAATATGGCTGGGGGTCAGCCTCTTTCTGGTCGCCCTGCTCGTCTTCTGCGCTTTGCTTGACGACTACCGGGAGGTCCGACGGCAAGAGCTGGCGCAGCGGGAGGTGCGGCGCCGGCACGATCAGTACCTGGCTGATGCCAGGGCTAGGCTGAAGGAAGAACGGCGAGCCGGGCAAGAAAAGCCAGATCCGTGATTCGCATGCGAAACAGCGCGGCACCTGGCAGGAATCGCCCAAGGGTGCTGCATCCGAGCCCCTCTTGGGCCGTAAACCCAATTAGGCCTTTTCATGACATATCTGCAAAATGTCAGAAACTCATATAAAATTCTGACATCTGGAGATTTATACCGTGTCCAAGCTTCCTGAAACCATCCTTCTTCATGCCCAGGCCCTGCCTGAGGGCGGCGTGCTGTCGCCCAAGGAGTTTCTGCACCTGGGGAGCCGGGCTGCCGTGGATCAAGCACTTTCGCGCCTCACCAAGGAGGGGAAGCTCCTTCGCGCTGCACGGGGCACGTATGTCGTGCCAGTGTCCAGCCGCTTCGGTACCCGTGCGCCCGCACCCGAAAAGGTGGTACAAGCCCTGTCAAATCGGACGGGCGAGACAGTGACACCGCACGGCGCAAGTGCTGCAAACGCGCTGGGTCTTACTCAACAGGTTCCGATTCGGGAGGTTTACCTGACCTCTGGGCCTTCGCGAAAACTGACGCTCGGCCGCGCCGAAGTCGCGGTCAAACACGCCCCCGGCTGGATGCTGGCTCTAGGGTCGGGGCCAGCTGGTGCCGCCGTGCGCGCCTTGGCCTGGATGGGGCCTACACATGTGGGCGAATCGCTGGCCACCTTGCGGCGCACTCTGCCATCTTCGGAATGGCGTACGCTAACCGCGGCGCGAGGGACCCTGCCTTCGTGGATGGCGCGGGCAATTGGCGAGGAGGCTGCTCGTGGCTGAACGCTACATCTCCCTGGGAAGGGACGATCAGCGTGAAGTCCTGGAACAGGCTCGCGCCAACACGGGCCGGCCGACGCATCTGCTGGAAAAGGACTTTTGGGTCGTCTGGGCACTCAGCGCACTCTTCGACTCGCCCTTGGCCGGCGATCTGACGTTCAAGGGTGGCACGTCGTTGTCAAAGGCCTACCGGATCATCGAACGATTCTCCGAAGACATCGACCTTACGTATGACATCCGCAAGCTGATCGGCGACCTCACTGGCGATGGAGGCTTCCTGCCGGAAAGCCGCAGCCAGGCAGCCAAATGGACCAAAGCGGTGCGCGACCGGCTGCCCTATTGGATAGCGAACACGGTACAACCTGTTCTCGGCGCAGCGCTGGCGCGTGACGGCTTGATTGCAACGCTAGAGATTGGCGGAGTGGAAAAAGACAAACTGCTGTTGAAATATGATGCAATCCATCGCGGCACGGGCTATGTGGCGCCTGTGGTCACACTGGAATTTGGCGGGCGCGCTACCGGAGAGCCGCACGGCGTTATGAAGGTGGAATGCGACATGGAGGGGCACATAGACGGCGTGTCATTTCCAACAGCCTCGCCGGTAGTCATGAGTGTGGCGCGGACGTTTTGGGAGAAGGCCACCGCAGCTCATGTGTATTGCGCCCAGGGTCGTATTCGTGGGGAACGCTATGCACGGCACTGGCATGACCTGGCTGCCATCGCACGCAGCGCCCACTTTGAAAAATCCATCGATGATCGTGCAGTCGCCAACGCGGTAGCCGAGCACAAGTCACACTTCTTCAGCGAGAAGGACGCCGCCGGCAATGTCATTCCCTATCTTCCTGCAGTGACTGGGCACCTCCAGTTGGTGCCGGAAGGTGCAGCACGCGAAGCCCTGGCGGAGGACTATGCTCTCATGGTTGCGGATGAAGTCATGGTGGGCAATGCCTTCTCCTTCGACGAACTGATGCAGTCCTGCGCAACCATCGCGCTACGCGCCAATAGCCAACAACCCTGACTGTTTGGTCTAACGGTCAGGATGCACGACATAACATGCCCAGATAGATACGCTCACCTCCTGCGCCGTGCTCTCCTGCCGGGCTTAGGCTGGTCGGAATTTGCAGGTGGGTCGGAGCGATTTTCCTGAGAGCGCCGCAAGTTAGGACTCTCAGTTCGGTTGCCTTGTACCTGCTTACGGGAGTTGCCTCCTCGAACGCGCTTCCTCTTGGAAGGTACCGTACCCGCATTGGAGTTCATAGTTTGCAGGCCGATATCTAGAGCTTTGGATACGCCCGGATTTATTACAAGGATGCCCGTGATTTTGATCTTAGGCGCTATGTTTGTAAGGCTGCGTTCTCGAAAAGAGAAATGTACGAAGCGCTCCGCCTGCCCCACGTTCTCTTGATAACCAATGATGTTGACATCGTAAAAAAACTGAAGCAATGCCTCCGAATCGCGCAAATATTTCGTAGCCTTTACGGACTCTCCCGTGATCCAAGCCTTGAATCGATTAAACGCAGCATCAAAGTGCTGAAATGTGAATTCTGCCTTTCCATCGAGATACTGGAAAAACTTTATATAGAGATAGAAATCGTTCTGCGGCATGTAAAACGTCGCGTAATTCTTCACTTCTCCTAGCATGTAGTCTGCAAACTCTTTGGTGTAACTTGAGTCTCTGATGACTGCTGAAGAAAAGGCTATTTCATTGCCTCTTTGTAGTTTTTTGACGCTAACGTTTCGCGCAGTCTTAATGAACGTCAGTACATCTCTCGGCTTCTGAAATGTTGATCGCAACAGTCGGCGAAATATGAAGTTATCGTCTTGCGCATTCAGATACTGATCAGCTGCATCTAAAGGAGATGCCTCTCGCTCTTGTTGAGCCGAGAAAACCTTTCCCGTCGCTTCATAGAGTGGCGACGATCTCATGCCGGCCTCGGTGGTTGACCAGTCCAACAGCACGGCGTTATCCCTTAATCTTGAGTTGGAGTTATATAAATTAAGTTCGTGAAACACGTCCGGGCGAACTAACAGAACCACCTTTATTCGACCAACAGAATCTCGAATATTTCCAAAAAAATCTGTGTTCAACTGCCAAGCTGCCTCACCCAACCCTTTAATGCACTCAAGATAGTCTTGGTATGGAACTCCTTCTGGTCGGTAGTCAATTCCATCAATGAATAGAACATGGCTGTGGCTTAACTTTAGTTCCTCAAGGGCCGCTTTAAGCCTCCTCTCTCGCTCCAACAAATTGTGAGCGAGCAAGGTGGTCTTCTCGGTTACATCCATAGACGCCCCGCCCTTAATGTTACCCACCTCGTCATTACCTAATGTCGCACTCCCCTCGACTTTCCTTATGAGCTCAAAAGCAACTTCGACCTCGGGATTGAGCGCCTCTGAATCAAATTCACTTATTTCTTTTTCAATACTGGAGAATTTTCCAGTGAGGCTAGCGAACACCCCTTTAGATTTACTGACTATGGCGTGCGCGACCAAATTTAGCAGCATTGGGCGCCATATATTTGCGTAATCACTGTAGTCGAGATGGCCCTTTCTCTTTAATGCAATGAATCGCTTGTACTGCGTTTCGGTCATCGTTGTTAACTTGCATTTTGTCTTTTGCTCCTCATTGTTTTCGAGGTAAACCGCGTAAGCGGTTTTGCCAGACCCTTTTTCTCCAATAAGGTAGTAGGTTGAGGGTTTGAGGCATTCGTGCAAGTCATCTGTACGGAGAAATATCTTATTAAAGAACTGCTTTTGCTGGCGAGTCTTGTAATTGACAGCATCGTTGAAAGGATCTTGAAGCCCATCCAGCGATTTCCATGGAAACGACTTACCAGCAGCAGTTATAGACATTTCTTCCTCCTAGTTTTGCAACATCATATTCGGCAGCTGAGATTGGTACCAAGCTTCACAGACGCAGCCACTCAAAGCCACGTGCGAAATGGGAAATGATCCAAAGGCGCATGAAATTGATTCGGATTGAACTAAGTTCAGGGCTTGGTGCTTGGGCCTTTTCGAAGTGGCTCACTTCGCCCCTTAAGCTCAGCATATCGATTGCTTGGCGGCGCCTTTCGAAGTACTGGCGGTGGCCTTTTAGCCACTCCGACTAGCCGGCCGTCGTTGAATTTCAAAGACTGCATCCAGCCTCGTTCATAGTGATTGAACTCGACGGAAGCGGGCGAGTAGGGATTCGTATACACGCCCTTTTTTGAAAAGTAGTCCGCTTTCCCTCGCGCAATGATTTCAGCTTCGGTTTCCATACTAATTCCCCTCCTCGGGACTTTTGGCTAGCGGAATGCGGGCGACGACGACGTGCGAATTTTGAGCCGAAACCACAGGAAAGTCACACTTAATTTCCCCTCCCCTAACTGGGGGGAGACGTTTCGCATGCGAAACGAGTGACTGTTGCAGAGACCGCTACTTTAGATATACCCCGATTTCGGAGATACTTTGGAACATTAACTCTGACAACACTTCACCAGGACCTCACCCATGATTCCAAGCGAAGAATGGCGCCGGACTTTCGTCACGGCCATCCAACAGATCACCGCCGGCGACACCGCCAAGCTGCGAATGAAGGATTGGGCAACCAAGGCTCAGGCGCAACACGGGCATCGCAACCCGGTCGAAGTGGCCCATGAAGAGTGGACCAGCGGCAAGCGACCTCCTTCGAACTGAAACAGTGCGCATCCCTTCCTGGGTGCGCTCTGCCGCACTATATGTAGCGCTGGATGCGGCAACCTCGGTTGCGATTCTCCTTGCGCTGTATCTTGTCTACCTTGACTACCACTGGTTGCCTATCGCCATTGTTCTTGTGGTGTTCGTCATAAATGGTTTTCTGATTGTGCGGCAATGGAAACAAAGGACATGGAAATAAAACCTATCCGCACTGAAGACGATTACCGGGCAGCCCTGCAAGAGGTCTCTGCGTTGGTTGATATGGACCCCGCGCCAGGCACCCCTGAAGGTGATCGCCTGGATGCGATGGCAACGCTGATAGAAGCCTACGAGGTCACCGTCCTGAAAACCGCTCAAAAATAGGCGGTGCGAAGTTAGTTCGAGGTAACCAACGCGGGGACCGTTGAGGTTTTCTGCAACGCCATCGTGATCTGCGGACTGTCACAGGTCAGCGCCCTCACCTTGTCTTTCCACTGCAGCGAAGCCGCGCAATCCGTCAGCGCCTTCCACTTGTAGCCGATCCGCTCCAGCTCCGAGCTGGTCACCGTCGTGATCTGCGCGCCGTTCTGGCTCACGGCCAGGACGTAGACCGTTTTCCCGTTCATCGTGATCTGCCCCATCACATGCAGGCCCTTGAGCCCGTAGGGCTCCGGAAACTCATTGATCCCGACCGGCTGGTCGCTCACCTGCTTGCCGATCACGCCGGTGATAGTGCTCACCGGGTCTGAAACCGCCTTGGCGACCCCCTGCTCCGCGCTTGAGGCCTGAACCAGGCTGGCCGCTGCCGGGCGCTTTGGAGCCGATTTTGGCTTGTCCGGCTGCGGCCAGAAGGCCCAGACCACCGCCACGGCGCCCAGGACAAACACGCCCCACTTGAAGCGATTGAACTTCACGATGAAGGGCGAGACGTCCTGCGCGGCCGATTCGGCCACGCTGTTTCCCTGGGTATGGCTTTTGTAGAGCCCGAAGTACTCCGGCTTGTACTTGCGCTCCTCGGTGCTGATCACCGCGCCCCGGTAGCCCGAATGCACCTTGCGGATGTAGTGATCGCTGCGGCCCAGGATGTCCGCCTTGCGGCACTTCACCAGCATCGCGATCAGGTCCGCGATGTCCTGGTTCATGCCCCTGAATTTCTGCGTCATCAGCAGCACGTCGGCATTGAAATGCCGGTGCAGCTTGAACCACTGAATCACGGACTCATGCGTACCCAGCCGCGGGAAAGCGTTATGGCATTCATCGACGATGAACACCGGCCCCCGGCCGTGCGCGTCCTTCCAGCGGTGGTAGAAGTCCCAGACATGGCCGAAGGGCTTGGTGCCTGGCGGCGCGGGTTCGGTGTGGCCGTCCTCGAACAGCTCGAACGCCTCCCCCGACATATTGCCGTCCTCGTCCACCTTGACCCGCTCCGCGTCCCAGGTGCCCCGCACCGGCAGCGGACGCACCCGAAGCTCGATGAGCTGCCGGAAGTCCGGATTGATGGCCGCGAACATATCGACCACCAGCGGCAGATTCGTCACGACCAGCCGGCCCTTGGCGAGGCTGGTCAGCACATGGAACGCCACGGCCTCATAACTCTTGCCCGAGCCCGGGATGCCTTCCAGGCCGTTGATCATGATCCGAGCCTCACGAAGGGGATCAGCTGCAGCACCAGGCGAATCACGATGGCCGCCGAGATGATGCTGATCGCGGGCCCCACCCCCAGCAGGCCCAGGATGTTGAGCAGCTCGGCCGGCAAGGGGCCAACCTGGGCGGCGTAGGCATCGACCGCGCTGGTGTCGATCGAGCCAATGCCTGAAATGGCGATCTTGAGCATTTGCTCAAACTGCCAGGCGAAACCATCCTTGACCAGGTCCCAGAGCGCGACGAAGACCGCCACCCAGAGTGCCCCAATCCAGTCCAAGACGGCGGCGATCTTGGCAAGCAGCATGGAGAAGAAAGCGGACATGTCAGCCTCCGAAGATCAAGGCCCGGGCCAGCAGCAGCGCGCCGACCAGGACGATTAACCGCGCCCAGTCCCAGACGTAGCACGGAGGGGCCACGTCCCGGACCCCGAAGTCGGCCCAGACCGCCAGCGACAGGTCAAGGTTCATGACCGGACAGGTGCCCGAGTTGCCGACACGGGGCATCAGCTTGCCGGCCAGGGTCGCCAGTGGGGTGGCGTTCAAGGCGGCCTTCTGCTGGGTCCAGACGCCTTCCAGGCCGTTGGGGTACTTGGGCGTGTAGAGCTTGGGCTGCGCCGGCAGCGGCGTGTCGGTGACGTCCACCTTGGGCGGGTCCTCCTCCTTGTCCGGGGTTTCGGTGGTGGTCTCGCTGGAGATGGGCTCGCCCGTGGTGGTGTTGGTGATATTGGTAATCGTCACCGTCGTGGTGTTGATGGTGTCGCCGTTATAGGTGTGGTTGTACGTCGTGTTCTCGGTTTTGGTGGTGTTGTTGGTGGTGTTCTGCGTGACTTTCTGCGCGCCTGGTGACGTGGCTGGGCCGGTCACCGTCATGGGGCCCGTCTTGACCTTGATGCCAGTTTCTGCGGCGGATTCCTCGAGCAGCTGGCCGACCCTGGAGCTGGTGGGCCAACCGCTTTTGGCGGCCACGGCATCGATGAATTCCTGCTGATTTGATGGCAGGTAGGACACGGGCCTTGCGGGAATCGGCGTGACGCTAATTCCCGTGACGGCACCCATGACGTAGGGCGTGCCGTTCGTGTAATAGATGTCGATATAGCAGACCATGTTGGAGATGTCGCTATTCGTGCGCGGGTTCACGAAGTTGAACTGCGGATTGGCGGCTTTCCCCAGCTCGGCCTGCCTCTGGCACGCCTTCAAGGCCGTGGGAAACGTGCCGCCGGACATGGTGTAGCTGTAGCACGGCGCAACGGTGCACACGTCTGGATCCTCTTTCTCGACCTTGATGGTGCCGTCGGGGTTGCGCGAGAGGATGAACTTGATTTCCTTGGCGAAGTCGTAGAGCACGACGCCGGCGCCAATGACCGCAGCGGCTTTCAAACCCAACCTCACGAGCATTCGGCCCGTGGCCGCACCGATTTCGGCGGCGGGAACGCGGGCGACGGCGGAGACAGGTACGCGGTTGCCGGCAGGATTAACAACGCTGCCGGTGGCGGTGGCCTTGGGCAGGCCTCCATCGGTCTCGATGGTCGGCACGCCAGGCGCTGCGAGCGGGGTGCCGTTGGAGGCCAGGGTGACGGTGGTTTTGCCGGCTCCGGTGGCCAGGGCCATGAACTTGTCGAACGCGGAGGGAGCCGCGACGGTCGCGGCCAGGAGATGGAACGGCAGCAGCAGGACCGTAGCCGCGAGAAGCGTGCGCAGGCGGCTCATTTGCCACCTCCGACCGCGATGCAGAAACCGATGCCGCTCAGAGCACCGATCAGGGCGATGATGGCCCAGAACAGGGCTATGAGGGCACCGGTGAGCACGATTACACCTTGCGGATGACGCGCTTTGCCAGGTCCGGGCCCTTGAAGGCCAGCGCGATGCCGACGATGATCAGGCCGATGGCGACCACCTTGCCGGCCACGGTGTTCAGACCGATGGCGTCAAAGAACTGGTCCAGAACGCTCGGGTCAGCGGTCTGGGCCATGGCGCGCGAGCCCAGCAGGGCCAGAGTGGTGCCGACAGCGGCGACCTTGGCGGCAGCGGTGCTGCCGTACTTCTTGGCGGTTTTGAACAACTTCATTTGAATTCCTTTTTCAAATGGTGTTTTCCGGGAACACCCCGGAACTACACCCCACAGCACACGACGTTTCACAACGCTGGCGTGCTGCAGGCTGGAGTCAAACCTTGCGTATCAACCCAGTCGCCAATCCGATGCCGTAGCCGATGAGCCACATCGTCAGCACGGCACCCAATCCCCATGAATAAACTTTCAGTACTCCTTGTGGTGTGATGCCCAGCAGCGCTGGGTTCAGTGTTTCAGCCAGGCTCAGCGAGGAGACGTTCTCCGGTGGGCACGGGTTGAGGTCCTCGGTGCAGATCAGAAAGCGCATCAAGCCTCCTCAAACACCACGTCATCCGAGCCGCACGATGGGCATTCAACCCCCGCTTGCGAATGATCGATTTCATCTTCCTCAATCACGTAGCGGCAGTTTTGGCAGACACCGACAAACGAAGAGTCACCACCAGAACAATCAGACATAGCATTCCCCCTTTCAGTTCGCCCGATGGCGCAAAGTGGCGCGGGCATCACGCACGCCGAGGCGCAGGACCTCGACGCAGGTGATCAGCGCCTGGTGGATGTAAACCCACGCCGCGCTGAAACGGTTGTGGGTGCGGATGGGGTTTCGCATGCGAAACGATGGATTCGGGTGTTTCATGTGCTCTTGCTGTAGTCGCGTTCCGTGCCGAGCCGGTCCAGGTCGATGAGTTGCGGCATGTCTTCAAAGTCGCAGTTGTCTTCGACAAGCTGGTTGACGGTTTCGAGGTCGGAGACCACACCGCCGCCGGCTTCGCGCAGCGATGCGACCCACACGGGCTGACCCCCATCCAGTGCAGGACAGAGGAACTTCCCGGTCGTTTTGGACTGGATGAGGAGGCGCATGGTTAGGCCGCCGCTCTGGCTTGCTGTTGTGGCGCAGGCTTGATGCCCACCAGCGTGAGCTTGGAGGCGTTGTCGGCGCCGGCCACCACGTCGAATTCGCAGTCGCAGAGCAGGCCCGTGACGGGCCAGGACTTGCCCAGGTGGGCCCACTTTTCGAATTCGGTCGCATCGCCGAACTTGAAGGGGCGCGAGACGGAGCCTATGGAGCGGCCGGCGGAGTTTTCCGCGACATCCACGATCAGGTGGAAGGTGGTGGAGCTGAAGGCCTTCTTGGTTTCCTCGAAGGTGCCTGACGACTCTTTGATGCCGGTGCAAATGGCTTGGCTTTTCATTTTCATGGTTGAACTAACTCCTCTCCCCTTTTGTTAAGCCATCGCGAAGGCCGGGGCGCCTTCTGGCTGTGAAAGGCGACCGAATGCCGCCGCGAATGAACGGCCCAGCTCTGCGGGCATGAATTTTTGAAGACGGCCTGGCAGCTTTTGCGTGCTGACAAAGGTCAGGAACTCTTCAACACCGAGGTACTTGAACGCCACGGCGATGGAAGGGGCGGCGTTCTGAAGCGTCCAGCGGATGTTGCGAACGCATTCGGCTTCGACGGTTTCCATGGGCAGGCGCGCTTGGGTGGGGACCTTTTGCGGGATGGCGGCGGCATCAGCCTGGGCCAGCGCTGCGGCGTGCCAGTCCGAGGCTCCCGCGAAGAAGTCAGCCGGCCGGCGCAGCATGTCCACCGGCAGCACGCGCAGCTTGTTGCCGTAGCGAAGTTCCAGGCGAAGCCACGGGCTTCCCGCGTCAATGCCGAACAGCTGATCGCCCTTCTCGTAGGCGTTGGTTTCCTTGCCGGCTTCCTTGGAGCCGAAGTAGATGGAGCGGCCGCCGTGGGAGTGTTCTGACCAGTCGCCAACAAAGTTCACCTTGAGCAGCTTGCCGCCTACGTTGCAGCGGCCCTCGTTGTAGTCGTCGCGTATGGCCTTGATGCCTCCGGGAAAGCCGTCGAAGAAGTCGAGTGCCAGGTCGCACCTCGTGAGGGTTGCTTCACGCTCTTCGAGGATGTCGGCGAGACGCTCGCGCCAGCCGTGCTGGGCGAAAGTGCAAGCCATCCCGAACAGGTTGCAATGGATGGTTTGCGCTTGCGCTTTCTGGCGCGGCGAGTCGCCGGAGGACAGGAAGCCGACCCAGCCGCATTCGGCGCCGTTGCGTTCTATGCACCAGCGGAATTTGTAGAAGTCGTGGCCCTTCTTGAACTCGGGATTGACGATGAAGTCCGGGCCTAAGGCCATCGCAACGGTTTGCGCGAGGTCCAGGGCCTGGGTGGAGGCGTCAAAGTCGCAGTCGGGTATCTCGCGCAGGACGCGGGCTTGCTGCGCAGCCCGGTAGTTCTCGTCCCAGATGTTGGTATCGGGATGGGGAAAGATCAGATCAACGGGAACATAGGGCGCGTTGCGGCGAAGAACCGTGAAGCGGACCCAATCGACATGGACCGGCGTCTTGGACGCCAGGCGTTCGGCTTCGAGGCGGTATTTAACTTCGGAACCGTCCAGGACCAGTGACGAGCGGCTGGGGCGTGTCATAGGTTGTTATCCCCGTGATTACCAACGGGGAGGTTTTGGACGGGCCCGCAGCCGCTCGCGCCCTTCCCCGCAAGCGGGGCCCCTTTGGCGCGCTCGGCTGCGTGCGCCTCACGACCAAAGGCGTAAATCTCGTCAAGGGTTTTGCTGGCCATGAAGGGCCAGGTCTTGAGGAACTCGGTGCGGGCGAGGTGGCCGATGTTGGAATGGACCATGGCGGCGCCGGACTGGCCTTTGATGGGCCGGCTCATGCGATCACCCGGACGGTGACGGGCGAGACGCCCATAGCCAGGAGGCTGCGGAGGTAGATAGCGGCGTCGGCTGCGGTGAAACTCGCTTCAGTGATGGCCGAGCCAGTAGCATCCAGGTATTCGAGTTGATACAGGGCGCCTGCCCCCTCCGCCGTTTGGGCAGCCGGAGCGACCCTAGCCGCCGTAACGGCATCGTGAGGGGGCAAGCAGTCGTGCAATGACATGCCGTGCGCCGGCAAACCAGTCGTCGCTTTGATCATTGGTCGCTCCTTTGATATATAGTTGCGAAAACGGAAACTAATTACGGTATTGAGAATACCACAACTAGTTGCTAAAAGCGCATCTTTTTATCAAAGGAGTTCCCATGCAAATCAAAGAACTGATTGCCCTCGCAAGCATCCGAAGCGGAAAGAGACAGGGAGCTATGGCCGAAGAAATGGGCCATAAATCGAAAACACGAATCAGCCGAATTGGCAGCGGCGAATTAGCTGCGGACGCATCGGAGATTGTTTATTTGGCAGAAGCAGCGGAGCTGCCACCAATTGAGATATTGGCAAGCATTGAATCCGAACGGCATCCGGAGCTTGCACAAGTTTGGGAAAAGCTCATCGCTCAATATCAAGCGGAAACAAAAAAGCTGCCCGAAGGCAGCTCTTTGTCTTGGCGGAAACGGAGGGATTCGAACCCTCGATGAGGCTCTACACCCCATACTCCCTTAGCAGGGGAGCACCTTCGGCCACTCGGTCACGTTTCCAATAAATCGATTATCTCACGAC
>Ga0102589_1001003_pt1 | contig 44087 bp, 46 predicted proteins | sample AraplaMF_Col_mLB_FD_76858 | JGI IMG/M metagenome (GOLD analysis project Ga0102589, IMG submission 76858) | Arabidopsis root microbial communities from the University of North Carolina, USA - plate scrape MF_Col_mLB | ecosystem: Host-associated > Plants > Roots > Endosphere | place: USA...
GAATCGCATCTGCCATTTTTGATGTAAGAAGTTTTACAGCTCTAATAGCATCGTCGTTTGCTGGGATAACGTGATCGATTTCATCTGGATCACAGTTAGTATCAACAATACCGATGATTGGGATGTTTAACTTACGTGCTTCAGCCACTGCGATACGCTCTTTACGAGGATCAACAACGAATAATGCATCTGGAAGTTGCTTCATGTCTTTGATTCCGCCTAAGAACTTTTCAAGACGCTCTAATTCTTTTTTAAGTTGGATAACTTCTTTTTTAGGTAATACTTCGAAAGTACCATCTTCTTGCATTCTTTCGATATCTTTTAAACGCTTAACACGTTTTTGGATTGTTTGGAAGTTAGTTAAAGTTCCACCTAACCAACGTTGGTTGATGAAGTACATACCTGAACGGATAGCTTCATCTTTGATAGCTTCTTGAGCTTGTTTTTTTGTACCTACGAAAAGAATATTTCCGCCTTCAGCAGCAATACCTTTCATTACGTTGTAACATTCTTCAACCTTTTTAACTGTTTTTTGTAGGTCGATGATGTAGATACCGTTACGCTCTGTAAAGATGTAACGCTTCATTTTTGGGTTCCAACGGCGAGTTTGATGACCGAAGTGAACACCAGCTTCTAATAATTGTTTCATAGAAATTACTGACATGTTTTTTTCCTCCTAATGGTTCTTTTTCCTCCGCTTGCTTCATCTTTTCCTATAACTCCCATACTGGGTAGCACCAATAAGAAAATCGGCTAGCGTGTGTAATAACACCATGGACTACTATAGCATAAGCAAATTATTTTATCAAGTGAATTCAGAAATTATTGTCGAAGTTTCAACATTAATTCAACTTCCGTTTTCCCTTTATCTAGTTTTTTTGCTATTTCATCAATAGTAAACCCATCTTTTTTAAGAAATAAGATTTCTTCCAAAATAGTTCCTGTCGAATCTTTCATTGATCGATTTTCACTAGGAAAAGTTTTTATTTCATTAGAAAAGGTAGGAATTTGCTCCTTACCTTTTTGTTCAATATTAACTTTTTCATTTAATAAAAGATCTCTATAATCAATCTCTGAATCCTTCTCAACAAAATCAATTCGATTTTGTTGAGGAAGATTAGTTGCTGGTATCGAATCTGTTTTCACAGTAGATTTTTTAGCCTGTTTACTATTATTGGAATTATTGCTTAATTTATTCAAGAATTCGTCATTTTCTTCTTTCCATTCTTCCATAAATGAATATAGTACATCCTCAGTCTCCTGTTTGATGGCAAATAACGACTTCTCTATTTCTTTATATCTTGATAATTGCATTGTTAAGTAAATATTCCAAACACATAATACTAAGAATAAAACAAAACATAAGAATATTAGACCGGTCATTATTTTCACTTCCTAAAATTAGATAGATATATAGGCAAATTTCTTAGATTTTACTTAATAAGTCTCTAAGTTTAAAAATTGCCTTTGCATGGATTTGTGAAACTCTAGAAGTTGAAAGTTTTAATACCGTTCCAATTTCTGTGAATGTTAATTCTTCATGATAAAATAAACTAATCACTAATTGTTCTTTTTCATTTAGTTCCGTAACAATTGTTTTAGCAAGTTGCTCAATTTGTTCTTCCTTAAGTAACGCTTCTTCAGGTGTTAACGTTCCATTATCTTTTAATGTTTGGATAAAGTTAACCTGGCCATCGCCATCATCTTTAATTTGTTCATCAACAGATAACATATTAGAGAAAAACACATCATTAACTACATTGACTACTTCACTTGAAGAATAGCCTGTATATTGTGCAATTTCCTCAGGTGTCGCTTTTCTTTGAAGAGATTGTTCTAGCGTTTCAATCGCATAGTCAATCTTTTTCGCTTTATCTCGTGTTGTTCTTGGTAGCCAGTCCTCTTTACGAAGACCGTCCATTATATTTCCTCTTATTCTTATCGAAGCATATGTTTCGAATTTTAAATCCCTATTGGGATCAAATTTTTCTAAAGCGTCATATAGTCCCATCATTGCGAAACTTCGTAAGTCATCTCTACTGACATTCGAAGGTAAATTTTGAGAAATACGATTTACTTGAAAATGAACTAAAGGCATATAGATCCGAATTAGAGCATCACCAGCATGAATATCGCGATCTTCTATCCACTTTTTCCAATAACTTTGTGAATCATTTTTTTGAATTTGCGACACAGTCTTTCACCTCAGCTACTTACTAAATTATGATAACACCTTGATTTACAATTCTTATGTTCAATAGTGAGTTTTCTGGTGAAAATTCAATCGTTCGGCCCTTATTGCCACCTACATCTGAACCCAGCACTCGAATTTGAAGTTTTTCTAATTGTTGTAACACTGCTTCTACGTTTCTGGGACCAATCCGCATCATTTCATTCGATGAATTAAATTGAAACATTTGTGATCCACCAGCTAGTTTTGCTTTTAAATTTAATCTTCTTCCACCATTTAAAACTACTTTATTTACCAATTCACTTATGGCTGTATCTGCAAATTTTGCCTTATTCAATTGGCCTTCTTTTGCAAGACTTGAATCTGGAAGCATGACATGTACCATGCCCCCGACATGTTTTTCTTCATCATAAATAACAACACCTACACAAGAACCTAACCCAGAAGTTCTTATGATTTGAGATCCTTTTACAATACCCATCTCGGCAATGCCGATTTTGGTTAGTTGCATAAGATTATCCATTAGACCCTAAGCCTAAAGAATGAAAGATTTTTTGAAAGCTATCTGGATCAGGAAGTAAAAAGAAATGACCATTTAATTCTTTATCTTCTTTGTCTCCATCTGCAAAGAAAATCGTATCAATAACAATCGCTTCGTCACTAACTTGTCCAATTTCGATTAAACCGTAAGAAATAATTGCACCAAACATATCTATCGCTAAGGCTGGTACTGTTGGATAAATATTTAAGTTCGTAAAATCTGAAAACGATGATAAATATGAACCTATTAAAATATTACCGACCTCTTGTAATACAGATGCAGCTAATGGATTATGTTCAAGATCTTCAATTTGAAATTCAGGGTTATTAATTAATTGTTTTATGATTTTAGTTGCTTGTTCTAAGCTTGTAACAAAGTACATACTTCCTGGTGCATCACCTTCTATTCGAAAATAGACAGATGCTACAACATTTTCTGCACCACCAACAAGCTCCATCATTTCATTAAAAGGCATTATTTTTACATTTGGTACGCTCATATCGATCTTAGTATTTAAAAGATTCGAAAGAGCTGTTGCAGCATGACCTGCTCCGATATTACCTATTTCTTTAAGGATATCTAAATGAAGAGATTTAATTTGCTCTTGAAATGACATTATTTAACCTCAACACTAGTCAGTTCTATTTCATCGCTCATATTTAATACATTTTCAAGATCTAATAGTATTAATAATCTTTTATCTAATTTAGCGATTCCTTCAATATAATCATGCTCTTGTTCACCGACAACTTCTGGTGCACTTTCAACACAATCCATTGGAATATCGATTACATCATTCGCTGAATCAACAATAAAGCCTACTTCTTTATCTGAAAAAGTTACAATAATAATTCGTGTGCGTTCGTTATATTCTTTCTCTACGAAATTAAAACGAAGTCTTAAATCGATAATTGGTGTTACAACCCCACGTAAGTTAATAACCCCTTTAACAAATTCATTTACCTTTGGAACTCGAGTAATGAACTGTATTTTTTCAATCGATTTAACGTTCTTAACTGGAATACCATATTCCTCATTATTCAAATCAAACACAATTACTTTTTCTACTTGAGACATCATCCATTTATCTCCTAACAGTTATTTAATTAATGCGTTACAATCTAAAATTAATGCAACTTGTCCATCACCTAAAATTGTTGCTCCAGAAATCGCGAAAACATTTGTTAAATAATTTCCTAATGATTTTAAAACGATTTCTTGTTGACCAATGAAAGAATCAACAACTAGTCCAGCTAACTTGTCCCCTTTTCTTACAATTACAACAGAAATTCCATCTGTAGTATTCGTAGTCTCTGTTGGTACATTAAATAGATCATTTAAGTATAGAAGTGGCACTACTTTACCACGAAAATCGATTACTTTTTGATTGTGTGCACTCATAATATCTGTCTTTTTAATAAACGCTGTTTCGATAATTGATGATAAAGGTATAGCATATTTTTCTTTTTGAAGTTCAACTAACATGACTGAAATAATTGACAATGTAAGTGGTAATTGCACCGAGAATGTTGTTCCATGTCCTAATACAGAATCAACTGAAACTGTTCCACCTAATGATTCAATTTTGCTTTTTACAACATCTAAACCTACTCCACGCCCAGAAATATCAGATAATACTTCAGCAGTAGAGAACCCTGATGCAAATATCAATTCATATACTTGTTTATCAGTTAGTGTTGACGCTTGTTGTTCTGTAATGATTTTATTTTTTAATGCCTTCTCAAGGACTTTATCACGATTAATTCCTGCACCATCTTCTTTCACTTCAATGAAGACATGGTTTCCACTATGGAATGCCTTTAATTGTACTGTACCTGTTTCTGGCTTACCTTTCGAAACACGTACTTCTGGCGTTTCGATACCATGATCAAGTGCATTTCGAATTAAATGTACTAAAGGATCACCGATTTCATCAATTACAGTACGATCTAGTTCCGTTTCAGCACCAAATATTTGTAAATCAATTTTTTTATTCAAATCTTTTGATAATTGACGAACCATTCGTGGGAATCGGTTAAATACAGTGTCGATTGGGATCATACGCATGTTTAAGATGATACTTTGTAAATCACTAGACACACGCGTCATTCTTTCAACTGTTTCTTGTAGCTCGACATGACTTAAATCTCTTGAAATTTGTTCAAGTCTTCCACGATCTATAACTAATTCTTCAAATAAATTCATTAATATATCTAATCTTTCGATGTTTACACGGATTGTTTTACTATTTGCTTGATTTGCTACTTTATTTTTAGGTTGATCATTTGTTTCCACAACCGTAGCAGTCGCGGCCACTTCATTTTCAGCAGCAGCAATTACTTTAGCTGCTTCATTCAGTTCCTCTTCTTGATTCATACGGCTTAAATCAAAGCTAGTAATCTCAACACTATTAATCTCAGAAATCTTCATTATTACATTTTTTACATCAGAAACATCGATTTTTGTAACAAATGTTACATAAAAAACGGCATCAAATTGCTCGGTTTCTAATTTATCAACCGAGGGATTACTTTTTAATATTTCTCCATTTTGTTCTAAAGCTTCAAAAACCATAAATGATCTTGCAGCTTTTAAAATGCATGAAGATGTTAATTCAATTCGAATCTCATATACATTAAACCCTTGTTCCATTGACTGCTCAATTACTGCATAATCATAGTCATCGTATTGAAGAGTTAATTGAACTGAATCATTTTTAACTGTTTCTTGCTCATCAGTAAAATCAGTACCTTTTTCAATTGTTGCTAATTTTCGAACGATTTCTTTTACATCACGCTTGCCGTCTCCACCAGTTGCAATCGATTCAACCATTGCTTCCAAATCATCAATTGATTGGAATACGACATCTAATATCGATGAATTAACTGTTAATTTGCTATTTCTAATAGCATCTAGTACATTTTCCATTTGATGAGTTAAATTTGCTAAATCCTCATAACCCATTGTTGCAGACATACCTTTTAAAGTATGAGCACTTCGAAAGATTTCATTTACTATTGCTAAATTAGTAGGATCCTTTTCAAGCTCTAATAAATTTTCATTAATATTTTGTAAATGTTCTCTGCTTTCATCTATAAATAAATCTAAATATTGATTCATTTCCATAGTCTTACTCCCCTATTATTTGGAATGTTTAATTATGGTGTCAGCTACTTGTTGAATTGGAACTATTTCATCTACTATATTTAATAAAACTGCTGCTTTTGGCATTCCAAAAACAACTGATGTTTCTTCTGATTCTGCAATAGTTGTGCCTTTACAATGTTGTTTAATTAATTTCATACCCTTAGCGCCATCTGCCCCCATACCAGTTAAGATCGCCGAAGTAATTTCATAGTTTACTAAATTACTAATCGATTCAAATAGGACATCTACTGATGGACGATGACCATTACGAGCTGGTTCCTCAGTTAGTTCAATGAATAGCTCGTTATTTTTTTTGATTACTTTCATGTGATATCCACCAGGAGCTATATAGGCAGTGGAAGTTACAACCTTTTCATCATTTTCAGCTTCTTTTATATGAATAGTAGAAAGCTTGTCTAATCTCATTGCCAAAGAATTAGTAAATCCAGCAGGCATATGTTGTACGATAAAGATTGGTGGAATAAAACCTCTTGGAATGTTTGTAAGAACTTCCTGTAATGCCCTAGGACCACCGGTTGATGTACCAATACACACAATTTGATTCGTACTTTTTGCAGCAGAGTCTTTTAATGTAATTGGCTCGGGTTTATTTTCATTTAAGATTGGTGTTTTTATAGTTTTTACTGGAGCTTTTAATTTTTTCAAATTAACAGTAATTGCTATTTTCACTTTCTTAATTAATTGTTCTGAAATAAGATCTATATCTAATGAGATTGAACCTGATGGCTTTGGTACAAAATCAACTGCACCATAATCCAATGCTTTAAAAGAACTAATTGCACCCTCTTGTGTCAAACTCGATAACATAATGACTGGAACTGGAAATTCCTTCATGATTACTTTTAATGCCTCTAAACCGTTTAATACTGGCATTTCGATATCAAGTGTAACAACATCCGGTTTTAACTTTATTACCTTCTCAATTGCTTCTTTCCCAGTTTTAGCTGTTCCGATTACATTAATGTCATCATCTGAATCTAATATATTACTGATCATTTTTCTCATAAAAGCTGAATCGTCAACAACTAAAACATTGATCTTTTTCATTTAAATCACTACCTTTTTAAAAATAGGGATTTCATACGATGAATAAAGGAATGTGAATTTGAATCTTCAATGTCCTCATTTACGTACTTTTTACTAATTGAATCTATACTTCTTGCAGGAAGACTTGATGGTGAGAGTAAGATAAAAGGTTTTTGAGTAATAACCGCTTTTCTTACGATGACATCATCAAAAATCATTCCTAATCGGTTTACCTCAACATTCATAAAATGTTTTATTGCCCGTTCTAATCTAAATAAGACCGATTCTCCTTCTTTGAGAGAACTAATTCGATTAATAACGATGGATAGTTTTGATGTAACTTCATTTAGTACTAAGTGCTTAATCATTGCATAAGCATCTGTTATAGAAGTGGGTTCAGGTGTCGTTATAACAATCACTTCATGCATCGCAGTAAGTAGTTTAACTGTTTGTTCACTGACTCCAGCACCCATATCAAAAATTATATAATCAAAATCATTCATAATTCCTTCTAACTCGTTAAATAATTGTGATAATTTATCTTCACTCAATGAAAAAATTGTCGATAAACCTGAGCCTCCAGATATATACTTCAACCCATTCGGACCTATATTCATAATATCATGAATCGTCAAACTTTTACCAAATATGTCAATAATTGATAAATTAGTCACGGTTCCTAATAGGACATCGATATTGCCCATTCCAATATCTAAATCTAGTAAAAGAACTTTCTTTTTTTTCTGGCAAAGGGATATCGCAAAATTCAAACTAAAATTTGACTTTCCAACTCCGCCCTTTCCACTTACAATACCTATCACTTTACTCTTTGATTGACTCGTATTTTGCAATTGTTCCCTTAATCTAGCAGCTTGGTCACTCATATCTGGACTTCCTTTGCTAAGATCGAGTAAATTTTGTTTGGGCTTCCTTCCACAATATCATCAGGAACATTTTGACCATTTGTTAAGTAGGCAACCCCAACTTGTTTTTCAATCATAAAGTTTAAAATCGAGCCAAAAGACTCAGTTTCATCAACTTTAGAGAAAATTACTTTTTTAATAGGTATCGAGTGAAATTGTTCAAATATTTTTTTCATATCTTTATATTTTGATGTTAATGCAAGTACAAGATATGTTTCTAATTCGTTAAAATCAATAATCTTTTTCAATTCTGACACATACTTCTCATCTCGGAAGTTTCTACCCGAAGTATCGATTAATACTAAATCATATTTTTGGAATTTTTCTTTTGCTAGCTTAAAATCTTCTAAGTTATAACAAACCTCAATTGGAACATTCAGAATTGTTGCATACGTCTTTAATTGATCAATAGCAGCAATCCGATAAGTATCAGTTGTTATAAAAGCAACCTTCTTACGATATTTTAGTACTGCTTCCGCAGCAATCTTTGCTAGAGTTGTCGTTTTGCCTACTCCTGTAGGACCAACTACATTTACATAGCGAATATCATCATGTTTATGTCCGAAATCTAACTCACTAATTTTTGATACAATCGAACGATTTAACCAATCATTGATTTGTTCATTTGTCACTTGATTTGATTGTAACGCCATTCTAGGTTTTATTTCATTGATGATTTCTTCTGTCAACTCTTCTAAAATATCTTGTTCTAAGAGATTTGTTTTTAATTCTTCTAAAAGTGGATGAAGTACTTCTTCATCAGAATTTTCTACGTTCATTTTAGAAATCATAGACTTTAATTGTTTCATTTCTTTTAATAGATGCTCTTGATCGTTTACTAGATTAGGAGGCTCCATTGTTTGGAATGGAACCACCTTTTCTTGTAATTTTAACGGTACCAATTCATCAATTTGACTTTTAATCGTTGTCTGCTCGATATGTTCTTTTGGAGTAATCGATTTTTGATTGACTTTATTTTGATCTAATGCAGCAATTAACTCTATTTTTTTCCTGGAAAAGAAACCAAAAACTCCGCCTTCTTGAATTACTCGTGAATTTAAAATAACAGCATCTTGTCCAAGTTCTTCAGTTACTTTTTTCATAGCTTCTGCCATCGTTGGAGCAATTATTTTTTTAACTCTCATCCTATTCTCACAACTCCTACGCTTTGGACTTCAAGATCTGCGTCCAATTCATTATATGAAAGGACAGGTAGTGTTGGCATAAACCTTTCTACCAGTTGTTTAACATACATTCTTATTGCAGGAGAACATAATAAAATTGGTTGTTGTTGTTGAATTGACATCTCTTCAACTTCTTTATTAACGGCATTAATAAATTCATTAGATGAGTCTGGATCGATTGATAAATATGAACCATGTTCTGATTGAGTAATCGAATCTGCAATAATTTTTTCTACTTTACCTGAAAGAGTGATTACTTTAAGAGATTCGTTTGATTGACTATATTGACTTGTAATTTGTCTTGCCAATGCTTGTCTTACATATTCAGTCAATACCTCAGGATCTGTTGTATATCTACCATAATCTGCTAATGCTTCAAAAATAACTGGTAGATTTCTGATTGAAACTTTTTCTTTTAATAGTTTTGCAAGGACTTTTTGAATATCACCAATTGAAAGCGGGTTTGGTGTTACCTCTTCAACTAGAATTGAATAACTTTCTTTTAAGTGATCTATTAAGTTTTTCGTTTCTTGACGTCCGATTAACTCGTGAGCATAGTTTTTAATTATTTCAGTTATATGTGTAGAAACAACAGAAGGTGGATCTACAACTGTATAATTAAACATTTCAGCTCTTTCTTTCATTTCTTCGGATATCCATTTCGCTGGTAATCCAAACGAAGGTTCAAACGTATCAATACCAACAACCGATGCCTCATCGTATCCTGGACTTAACGCTAAGAAATGATCAAGTAAAAGCTCACCATGTGCTACTTCATTTCCTTTTATCTTTAATATATATTCATTAGGTTGAAGTTGAATATTATCGCGAATACGAACAACCGGGATAACTAACCCAAGTTCGATTGCTAATTGCCTTCTAATCATTACGATTCGGTCTAATAAATCTCCGCCTTGATTTGTATCTGCCAATGGAATTAATCCATATCCAAATTCAAATTCAATTGGATCAACCTGTAGCAATTTCACAACACTCTCTGGCGCTTTTAAATCGTTCGTCACGATTTCTTCTTGTTGTTCCTCGATTAATGTATCGTCGATAACCGGCTTTTTAGATAATTGATATGCTCCAAAAGCTAAAACTAATCCGATCGGAATTGTAACGATATCATTTAAAGGCGTAACAAGACCTAATAATGTAATTGCACCAGCCGAAATATATAATAGACTCGGATAAGAAAGTAATTGATTTGTTAAATCCGATGCTAAATTATCTTCCGAACCTGAACGTGTAACCATAATTCCAGTAGCAGTTGAAATCAGAAGTGCAGGAATCTGACTCACGATCCCATCACCTACTGTTAATGTCGTAAATTGCTTTGCAGCTTCTGCAAAGCTTAAATCTAATTGTAAAACCCCAATAATCATACCTACTGCAATGTTGATGATTACAATAATGATTGTCGCTATTGCATCACCTTTTACGAATTTGCTTGCTCCATCCATCGATCCATAAAAATCAGCTTCTCTAGATACTTTTGTTCTTCTTTCCCTAGCCTGAGATTCTGTGATCATTCCAGCGTTTAGATCAGCGTCAATACTCATCTGTTTCCCTGGCATCGCGTCTAATGTAAATCGTGCAGCTACTTCAGATACACGCTCAGAACCCTTTGTTATAACGATAAATTGGATAATTATAAGGATTAAGAAAACAACAAATCCGACAATCGCATTTCCACTTGTTACGAAACTTCCAAATGTTTCAACTACATTACCAGCATGACCGGTTGTTAAAATTGCTCTAGTAGTAGAAACATTCAGTCCTATTCTAAACAGTGTTAGTAGTAGTAATAGCGATGGAAACACTGAAAATTCTAGTGGTTCGTTTACATTCATAGAAAGTAATAGAACTACGAGTGCTATTGACATATTTATCATAATTAGAAAACTAATTAACCATGTTGGTAAAGGAATAACTAACATGACAACGATAAATATGACACTTATTAGCACAGCTAAGTTTTTTGCTGACATTAGTTTCTCCCCTTAAATCTTTCTTTTCAACTTATAAACGTAAGCCAGAATTTCGGCAACAGCCTTAAAAAATTCTTCTGGAACTTCATCCCCAATTTCTGCCTGAGCATAAAGTGCTCTAGCAAGTGGGCGATTTTCAATTGTAATAATGTCATGTACTTTCGCAATTTCTCTAATTTTTAATGCTAGGAAATCCACACCTTTTGCAACAACAAATGGTGCATCCCTTTTTTCTTCATCATATTTAAGTGCTACAGCATAATGAGTTGGATTCGTAATAATAACGTCTGCTTTTGGTATTTCTTGCATCATTCGTCTCATTGCAATTTCTCTTTGTTTTTGTTTAATCTTTGATTTGATCAGTGGGTCCCCTTCGGACTTTTTATATTCATCTTTAATATCTTGTTTAGACATTCGGATATTTTTTTCGAAATCAAATCGTTGATAAAACAAGTCAAGTATTGCTAAAACCAATAATGAACAAGAAGCATACAGTCCACTTTTGACAACTAGCATATAGATTGTTTCAGCAACAGCTCTAATTCCTATATAAGGTAAATTTAAAATGTCCTGCTTACTTTGCCATATCACAAAAAATGTTGCTGCCCCTACAATTGTTATTTTTAATAGTGATTTAACTAATTCAACAACAGCTCGCAAAGAGTAGATTTTTTTAAATCCCTGAATAGGATCCAGTCGATCAAATTTGACATTAATGGCTTCAGCTGAAAACGTGAATCCAACTTGAGATACATTTGCAACAATAGCTGCGATAAAAGCAACTCCTAAAAAAGGACCAATTAATATTAATATTTGCATGTAAATTTTTGATAGCAAGTTACTAGCATTTTGATTTGTTAAATCTTTTAATAAATAATGTTGAAGAAAATCCTTCATCACATGCTCAAATTGGTCAAAAAGAAACTGTCGACCAAATAGTAAAAAGAGAAACATGGATAGTAAAATCACAGCTGTATTAATCTCTACGCTTTTTGCTACCTGCCCTTTTTTTCTCGTTTCTTCCCTCTTTTTGGGGGTTGCTTTTTCAGTTCGTTCCCCAGAAAAAAGTTGTAAATTAAGTTTAATTCTTGCCATTTTAAATTCCTCCAATTAATTGAATGAGGGAATTTGTTGATTGTACAACTAATTCAAATAAATGCTGAACTAATACCATCATTGTTGGTAATCCAATTAGTAAAAGTCCAAATGCAATAATGATTTTTAATGGTAAACCAACAACAAAGATATTTAATTGAGGTACAATCCTAGTTAAAATACCTAATGCAATATCAACTAAAAATAATGATGCAATGATTGGTAATGCCATCTGAAAGGCTATAACAAACATCGAAATAAAAATTTTCACAATTTCTAACACAAATTGTTCGTGACCAATTGGGATTCCTGTCGAATTAACAGGAATAATTTTATAACTATTAATGATCCCCTGTAGTAAAAGATGATGAGCATTGACCGATAATAAAAATAGAATGGTAATTGTATTTAACAATTGTGCTGTTATAGGATTCTGCATACCAGTTTGCGGATCAAAAATACTTGCGATTGAGAAACCAACTTGAAAATCAATTAATCCCCCTGCAATTTGAATTCCAGACATGACGATAAAAGCAATTAACCCAAGAGCTAATCCAATAATCGCTTCCTTCATTAAAAGGAATATGAAATTATCGATATTTACTAACGGTTGTTGGTCGATCAGAAAGAAAACAATATAACTCGTAAAAAATGAAAATCCTACTTTATGTACTGTAGGTATTGCCCGATTCGAAAAAATTGGGACTGAAACAAAGAAACTAGTCATACGGACGAAAATTAATAGAAATGCAGGTAAGCTTTGAAATAATGTATCCATTCTATTACCCTACAAAATTATTCAAATTACTAAATATTTGAAATGTAAATTCTACTAGTTTTGTTAGCATCCACGGGCCAAAGAATATCAAAGCTACTAATATGGCTACTATTTTCGGAATAAATGCTAAAGTTTGTTCTTGAATTTGAGTGGTTGCTTGAAAAATACTTACTATTAACCCGATAACAAGAGCGATTATTAATAATGGTCCGCTCACCATAAATAATGTATATATTGCTTTTTGAGCAATTGAAATAACAAATTCTTGACTCATTTAGTTCACCCCTAGAAGCTCTCGAGCAATGATTTGACCACTAAATACCATCCATCTACCATGATAAATAACAGAATTTTAAAAGGCAGTGAAATCATAACTGGTGGTAACATCATCATCCCCATTGACATTAGTACACTCGCTACAACCATATCTATTACAAGAAAAGGTATGAATATCATAAACCCCATTTGAAATGCAGATTTTAATTCACTAATTGCATAAGCAGGAACTAATGTAGTTAATGGAACATCATTAATTGTCTTAGGCTTTTTTAGCCCTGAATATCCCATAAATAATTCTAAATCTTTTTGCCTTGTATGCTTGCTCATATACTGCTTTACAGGTACAGATGCACGATCATACGCTTGTTCTAATGTAATTTTATTATCAAATAGTGGTGTTAACGCTTGTTTATTCACTTCATGAAATGTCGGTGCCATAATAAAAAATGTTAAAAACATTGCTAATCCTAGTAGTACTTGGTTAGGTGGTATGCCTTGGGTACCGATTGATGTTCTAACAAAAGACAGAACAATAATAATCCTTGTAAAACAAGTTGTTAATATGATAATTCCCGGTGCAATCGATAAGACCGTTAACAATAATAATAATTTTACTGATGTTGTAACCGTTTCTGGATTACTAGAATTTAAGTATTGAACTACATCATTCATTCTTGTCGATCCCTTTCTCATCAATTCTAGTAAGTAATGAATTTTTCTTTCCTTTTATAGACTGGACTTGTTGGTTAAATAGATTTTTAAACGAGTCTTTTGTCGTATTTAAATTCTTATTTTCATTATTCATCACATGTTGAAACCATTTTGAAACTTTTATTTCAGCTTGATATCGTTGTTCCGATTTTTGTTCAATAACCTGTATCTCATCGGAATCTTGAATTTCTTTTAATAAAGTAATATTTTCTCCTACTCCTACTACATATAGCGAATTACCAATCTTGATAATTTGAACGGATTTATTCGATCCAACCGAAGTACCGCCAAGAGAAGTTATTAAACTATTCTTATTAAAAGAATTACCGTTTCTTTTGATCCAGTACAGTACTAAATATAATAATCCAATCACAATCCCAAAAGAAAAGATCATCTTAACATAATCTAAAAATGTAAGTTTAGAAGATTTTAATGCAGTTATCTCTTGTTGTGACTGCTTTTTTGTATTGTCATCACATAATTTTGGCTTATCTAAACACTCTTGAAATGATAGATCTGATTGCGCCGCTAAACTATTAATCTGTTTAAACGGCGCGATCACCATGATCATTGACAACAACGTTAAAAAAAGTAGTTTTTTCATTCGTTGTCACCTTCTTTTTATTCAATACACTGCATTAAGCTAATGTTTTTGAAATAGCTTCTATTACACGGTCTGCTTGAAATGGTTTAACAATAAAATCTCTTGCTCCAGCTTGAATCGCATCAATAACCATCGCTTGTTGTCCCATTGCTGAACACATAATTACTTTTGCATTCGGATTAATTTTTTTAATTTCTTTTAAAGCAGCAATTCCATCCATTTCTGGCATTGTAATATCCATTGTTACAAGATCAGGTTGGTGCTCCTTATATTTTTCAACAGCCTGTGCGCCATCAGCAGCCTCAGCTACTACATTAAACCCATTTTTAACTAAAATATCTTTAATCATCATTCGCATAAATGCTGCGTCATCAACTATAAGAATATTATTTGCCATTTTCAAATTCCTCCAAAATATATTATTTTAAATTATTTAATCGATCACTTTTACTTACTATATCTGTTACACGAACTCCAAAATTCTCATCAATTACAACTACTTCACCTTTTGCAATTAATTTAGAGTTTATTAAAATTTCAACAGGTTCTCCGGCAAGTTTGTCCAACTCTAAAATCGAGCCTGTTGTTAACTCTAGAATTTCTTTAACAGAACGTTTTGTTCTACCTAATTCAACAGTTACATTTAAAGGTATATCGAATAACATATTTAAATTTCTAGCTTCATTTTCAGTAATTGAAACTGGTTGAAGTTGCGAGAAAGCAGCTGGTTGTACAGTTTGGTTACTAATCGGACTAGACCCACCTATCATTTGATTTCCAAGAGACGGACTTGAAGGAGTAATATATACCTCTTGTTGATGTTCCACTCTTTCATTTTGAACCGGTTGTTGATAAGTTTGCGCTGACGGTTGTGAAACCTGTTGAGTAACCTGTTGTTGTGTTACTGCTGCAACAGGTTGTTCAACTTGTTGTTGAGCTGGTTGATTTAAACTAAATAACTCATCAACTAATTGCTTACCAAAATCAAATGGTAAAAGCTGCATGATATTAGAATCAATTAGCTCTCCTACTTTTAATCTAAATGATACTTTTATTAAGTACTCATCTTCAGGAACTCTATTTGTTCCTTCACCGATTTGGAAATCGATTAATCCAATTGTTGGAGGCGAAATATCTACCTTTTTCTTGAAAATTGTACTCATTGACGTAGCAGCTGAACCCATCATTTGATTCATTGCTTCTTGAACTGCACTTAAATGAATCTCATCTAACTCAGTATCCTCAACATTTCCATCTCCGCCTAACATAAGGTTTGCAATTATTGAAGCGTCTCTAGTATCAATTACAAATAAATTCGCGCCCATAAAGCCCACTGTATATGCAACTTGAACAGCTACATATGGAGATTTAAACTCATCCCCTAGGCTTTGACGATGTAATACAGACAAACTCGGAGTCGTAATTTCTACTTTTTGGTTCAGCAAAGTTGATAAAGCTGTTGCTGAACTACCAAATGAGATATTACCAATTTCTCCTAAAGTATCCATTTCAATTGAAGACAATAAATCCTCCAAAGGGGGTAAATCTTCTGTTGTATCTGTTTCAATTGGCTCTTCATCTAAAGAGCCACCTTTTAATAGTAGTTCAATTTCTTCTTGAGATAGGATTTTATCACTCATCGCTATTTCCTCCCCCTTTCAACTCATCTAATATTTGAATGGCTATTTTCTTTCCTACGACACCTGGTTGAGCATTAAATTTATAGCTTTCACCAATTTTAATATCTAGTGGCTGATCGGTATTTTTGTCTAAAACAATTACGTCTCCAACATCTAGATTTAATAAGTCATTAATTGAAATAGTTGTCTTACCTAACTCAGCGATAACATTTAAATTGGTTGTATTAATGCGTTTTTTGATAAATTCTGTTTCCTCAACATTTTTAGGTTTTGTATTTGGTTGCATCCAATAACGTACAGATAACTTTGGTATCATTGGTTCCAACACAACGTGAGGAATACAAATATTGATCATACCAGTCGTATCACCGATAACAGTATTAAATGAGATAACGACCACTGTTTCATTAGGTGAAACAGTCTGTAAAAATTGAGGATTTACTTCAAAATCCGTTAATTCTGTTTCGATATCTGCAATTGTACTCCATGCTTCTCGAAGATTTTCAACAGCTCGCTCAAACAATTGAGTCATTATACGCGTTTCTATTTCTGTTAAATTTTCTACTTTATTAATACTACTTCCTTGACCACCTAGAACTCTATCTAACATTGCATAGGCTATATTCGGATTAATTTCAAAAATTATTCTTCCGTCTAAAGGCGGTACTTCAAAAACGTTTAAGATCGTCATCTTAGGGATGGAACGAATAAATTCCTCATAAGGTATTTGATCTGTAGAAGCTACGCTTATTTGAACATACGTCCTTAATTGCGCTGAAAAATAAGTTGTTAAAAGTCTCGCAAAATTCTCGTGAATCCTTGTTAAACTTCGGATATGGTCTTTTGAAAATCGAAGTGCACGTTTAAAATCATAAACCTTGACTTTTCGTTCACTTTCTTCTTTTTTTAGTTCCTCGGCATCCATTTCACCAGTTGAAATAGCTGAGAGAAGAGCATCAATTTCATTTTGTGATAAAACTTCTCCTGACAAGTAATTCACCTCCTCTTATAGTAATCGACTATTGTAGGATGAATGAGGTGGTGTACACTTTTTCAACTTTTCCATCCTGCATTATTCCATTTAATTTATCTTTTATTGTTTTTTCTAATAAAGAAATACTATCTTTTTGTTTAAATTGTTCGCTATCCATTTGAGCTAACTGTTGGATTATTTCATTTTTCACTTGGAAATCTCGCTTTTCTAGCTCTGTTTTAGCATCTTTACTTGAAGTTTGAATCGTATATGAGATTTTAATAAAATCACCATTTTTTAAATTCGTTGTAATTTCTGGTACATTGACTGAATACTTTATAATTTCATCAATCGATGGTTCACCGTTTGAAGCTTTTACGTTTACTTTATGAATTATTATGACAGTAACTGTTCCTACAAGCGCAATCGCTAACAGAAGTACGATCATGATATTGACTAACTTATTTTTAAACAATGGACTACGCCTCCATTTTTTTATCTGTACCTAATAATTTAATTGATTGATAATATGCAGTGACTAAATTAACCACTTCTACTTCAGATTCTTTTACAAAAAACTTATGTCCATTTGTTAATGTAATAGTTGTATCTGGAAATGATTGAATTTCTTCAATATAAATTGCATTTAATGTGAACTTATTACCATTTAGTTTTGTTAAACAAATCATAAAATGAGAGGATTAAGAAGAACTTAATCCCCATTCACCTACCTTAACGTTTTAAGTTAACAAGCTCTTCTAAAATTTGGTCAGAAGTTGTAATTATTCTTGAGTTTGCTTGGAATCCCCTTTGAGCAACGATCATATCTGTAAATTCTTCAGATAAGTCAACGTTTGACATCTCTAAAGTACCTGCTTGTACAACACCACGAGAGTTTCCTGGAGTCGCAACATTTGGAATACCAGAGTTATTACTTTCTTGGAATGTGTTACCACCAGTTTTAAGTAAGCCACCAGGATTAGAGAAAGTAGCTAATGCAATTTGACCCATATTTTTTACTTGACCGTTAGAGAATACCCCTGTAATTTCTCCTGATTGACCAAAAGTAAAACTTGTTAATGACCCTCCTGGATATCCATCTTTATCTTTTACAGATACAGAAGATGCAGCACCAGTCTGATTTAATAGTGCAAAATTTAAATCCTGGAATTTTAATACCGTTGGATTCGCACTACCAAATGCAGGAACCGTCACATCTGCTGGGAACGGATAAATTGGATTCGGTGGTGTTGCACCATCATCTAAAATTGGTGTACCATCACTTGGTCTAAAATCAATACTTCCTGTTGCAAAAGGCGTTGGACTTGGTACTGCACTTAAATCGTCGGTACCTTTAAACATGTTTAATTGCCATGAATTTGGACCTGCATTTACATATTGAAGTTTTATTGGTACTTCATTACCTAATGAATCGCGAATTGAAATATCCAACACGACTTTATCACCTACGGCTGCATTGGAATCTAGATTTCCTGCAAATTTAATTGTTGAAGTGGCCTGCGGTAAAATCGTTGCGTTTTTATCAATTGATAAGCTTGTTAATTTACTAGTATTTGGAAGTCCTGTTACAGGATCCATTGCATATCCTTGAACTTTTAACCCATCAGAGTTAACTAGATTACCAACACTATCAATGTCAAAATTTCCAGCGCGAGTATAATATTGTTGATTACCATTCTTAACAACGAAGAATCCGTCCCCATCAACACCTAAATCTAGTAATCTACCAGTTGTTTGTAGACTTGAATTTGTCATGATTGTATCAATTGTAGCTAACGCTGAACCTAAACCGATTTGCTTAGCATTTGTACCACCACGATTATTTTGAGCACTACTTGCACCTGACATTGTTTGGCTTGCAATATCTTTGAAAGTTACTCGTCCTTTTTTGAAACCATACGTGTTAACGTTGGCAATATTATTACCAATTACGTCTAGTTTTGTTTGGAAGTTTTTCATTCCACCGATCCCTGAATACATTGAACGAAGCATTACTTTTTCCTCCTCATGTAAGATATCCCTTACATACTGTAAAATTTTTTATTTCGTTGCATCTTATCAGTTAAGTTAAGTCACTTATAGTTGAAATATATTGTGTATAAGTAGATTTTCCATTCGTTAAATTAACTTTAAACCCATTAGTATTACGCTCAACTGATTTTACAATTCCTTCTTCAACAGTAGTCGTTTTTCCGTCTTCAGAAACTACAACATAGGACACTTTTTTACCGATTAATTCACTGAATTGTAGTAAGTTTGTTGACATGGTTTCAAGGAAGTTGTTCAAAGATGTATTCATATTTGTCATTTGTTCAAGTGAAGAAAATGTCGCTAATTGCGCAATATAATCCTTATCCTGCATCGGATTTAATGGATCCTGATTTCTCATTTGCGCCATTAATAATTTTAAAAAATCATCTTTTCCAAGATTATTTCCATCTTTTTTACTTGTTTTAGAATCCGATTGACTGATTGATTTTAATGCATCTGTAATTGTGTTCATTTTCTACAGGCTCACTTCTTTCATGAACTCATCTAAAAACGATGAATTCAAATCATCATCGTTACTAGACTGTTTTGATTGATTTTGTTGTTGGTTTTGCTGCTGATTATCTCGCTCTTTGTTTAAATATGATGAACGATCCGCTTGCAATGATTGATACAGATCAATCTTTTCAACTTGAAGATTATTTAATTGAAATGCTTGTTTCAGTCCATCCATATTTGATTGCAATAGTTCTTTAGCTTTTGCCGAAGATGCAATAATCGTTGCCATCATACCATGTTCGTTTTTTACTAGTTCAATTGAAATTCGACCTAGATTTTCTGGGAAAAGTTTAATAAATATTTTCTGCTGCCCCATCTCATTTGTAAAAGCGCTTTTTTGAATAATATTCTGGAAGTCTCTTACAAATTGATTTGCCTGCGCTTTATTTGTTGTTTTCCCTATGTATAATGCAAATTGCTTAATTGATTCACCTGAAAAGTTTTGATTTGAGAATGAAGAATCTTGATTATCCGCCTCATTCAAATTAATTTTAGAAGTAATCGCATCATTTTTTGATTCATCATTTAAAACATCAACATCTGTACTATTCGTTGGTGTTTTTATTTCAACTTGATTAAGTGAGTTTGTTACTATGTTATCAATTCGGTCTGAAAGGCTTTTTATTTGGTCTTTACTTATTCCCTTTTCGGATAAATACTGTCCAATTACTGATAAAAAACTCTTTAAATCTTCTTCTGATAATTCAACTTTCGATGTATCGTCAGTTTTATTTTCTGTATTAATTGTTTCATTCATTTTTGATACTATTTTTGTCAGCATGTCTGATAAATCTTCTAAATCATTTAATCCATTTAATTTAAGATTTTCATCAACTGAAAGGATTGCATTCATAAAACCCTTTGAATCAGTTGTTAAAACTCCTTCTGGTATAATTAGATTTGAATCTACTTTTGTTGGTGAAGGGTCATTAATAAATGATTCAAGTTGTTTTTGAATAATAGATTGTAATAAAGATAGGATATCTAATATGCCAATTGATTCGCCTTTATCATTTGAATCCACATCATTTATCTTTTGATTTAATTCATCAATTAACTTCTCTAGTTTTTTAATATCTGCATTCCCGTCAGTATTTTTAACTAGTTTTGTTTGATCATCTTTCGGTTGAACTGTTTGAAGAGATTGTGAATTCTTCATTATCTTTTCAAAAGATTTATTATTCTTTTGAAAGTATGAAGATTTTGATTTCAATTGATGCACTAAATTAACTACGTTTTTATTATCAATCCCATTCATACTGTTCACCTCCTTCCACTCCTACTTCAGTTATCTAGATTTAGCTGTCATCATAGATGTAAACTTAGCAGCTTTTTTAACATCCATGTTTCCCAAAATGGTTGTTACTGCTTCGTTTTTTAGGTTTGAAAGAATATAGAATGCCTCGTCTTCAGAAACTGTTGATAAAATTTGAGCTGCTTGTTTAGCCGACATTTCTTCATAACTTGAAAATAGTTTTTTAGATAAAGCTTTCTTTTCTGCTTCGGAATCAATAGTTGAATTATTTCGTTCTTCTAAATCCTTTATTTGTTGTCTTAATTTTTCTGCTTCGATTCGTAAGCTTGTAATATGCTGTTCCTTTTCTCTCGACTGACTTTTTAAAGTTGTTAATTCTGCTTGAATTTTCGCATTCGTTTCAGTCAGTTTACTTACTTTATTTTTTAATTGATCTTTATCCGTTAAAGGGGTATCTTCCTTTACCATCGAGTTTACGTAAGGAATGTGTGATGCAATTTTTCTTGCCTCTTTCGATACATTAAAACCTGCAACATTTAAGATCACAGCTGCGATTGCAATCGTAAAAATCAGTGGAATCAAAAAGACAAAAATAAAGTATTGAAAGACTCCGTATTCTTTTTCATTAGTTTCAATTTGCATTAGTTCATCACCTATTAGTTTCGATTCACAAATTGTTGAAGAGAAATATCATCCATGAGTTTAGATTCTAAACTAAGTAAATTTGAGTGATGAAGTTTCATCGCTTTTTCCTTCATTTTTTCAAATTTCTTCACTTCGACATTTTGACCAAGTAATTCTTCTTGTTTTTCAAGCATCATACTTCTTGTTCTCATTACATCCACTTGTGCTTTTGAGATATCTTTTTCAAGTACATCTCTAAACAGTTGCTGCTGTTTAATTCCAATTATTGAAAGACCGTGATTTAATTCAACCTCAGTATGCTCATCTAACATCTCTTTTTTTCTTAAAAGTTCATATAATTTAGTAGCTTCTCTTTCAAATGTTTTAACAGCAGCCTCATAAGTCATTTGAACCTGTTCTTTTTCTTTTTGCTTTATCGTTAATATTTTCTCAAACCTGAATGGAATCGCCATTTTTAGTCACCTTTACTAACAATTGAAGACAGTAACTGCACTGTTTCTTCAGTTGAAAAATTTTCATGAACAGACTGTTTAAAAAATTCTACTATTTTAGGGTAGTAATAAATTGCTTCATCAATCTCAATACTAGAACCCCGTTTATATGCGCCTATATTAATCAAATCCTCGGAATTTAAATAAGTGGCTAATAAAGTTCGAATTCGGTCAGCTAATTTCATATGAACTTCATTTACTATTGAGGGCATTACCCTACTAACACTTTTTAAAACGTTTATTGCTGGAAATTGGCCCTTATTGGCTAATTCACGATCAAGTACGATATGTCCATCTAAAATTCCTCGAACTGTATCAGCAATTGGCTCATTTAAATCATCACCATCAACTAATACGGTATAAAATGCACTAATGGTACCATGTTCACTCGTACCAGTTCGTTCAAGTAACTTTGGCAAAATAGCAAATACTGAAGGTGTATACCCTTTTGTTGTTGGAGGTTCACCTGTAGCTAATCCGATTTCACGTTGTGCCATTGCTACCCGAGTAACACTATCCATCATGAGCATGACATTTAGACCTCGGTCTCTAAAATACTCAGCAATTGCAGTAGCAGTCATTGCACCTTTAAGTCTCATAAGTGCGGGCTGATCAGATGTTGCAACTACAACGATCGATTTCTTTAATCCCTCTGGTCCGAGATCCCGTTCAATAAACTCTCTCACTTCTCGACCACGTTCACCTATTAAAGCAATTACGTTTAGATCAGCGTTAGAGTTCCTTGCAATCATACCCATTAAAGTACTTTTACCAACCCCACTACCAGCGAAAATACCAATACGTTGTCCATTACCAACACTTAGTAACCCATCAATAATTTTTACTCCAACTTCCACTTGATCTGAAATTGGTGGTCTTTTCATAGGATTCGGTGGCTCATTTTCTGTTGGTACCGACCTTAATCCTTTTGGCAAATTCGTACCATCTAATGGCTCACCTAATGAATTGACAACTTGTCCTATTAATGAGTTACCAACCTTAACTTGAAGTGGACTACTAGTTGTTTCAACAATACAACCAGGTGAAATATCGTGTACATTTGTAAATGGCATTAATAAAACATTTTCATCATTAAAACCAACTATTTCGGCATGAACTTTTTTTTGTTTGTTTTTATCAAGATAGATATAACATAAGTCTCCAATTGACGCTTTTGGACCTTTTGATTCAATCATTAATCCGATAACTCGTAATACTTTTCCGAATCTTCTATATGAGTCAATTGAAGGTAGTTGCTGAATAACCTTAGTGAGTTCCATCTACTTCCTCCTGACTTAACTGTAGGAGTTTCTTTGAAATTTCACTTAATTGAACATCAACACTTGCATCAATTCTTCCAAATGTTGAATCAATTACACAACTACCGATTGTTAATGTATCATCAGGATAAATATAGAGCTTTGATTCATTCAATAAGATTTTTTCTAATTCTTCACGTTGATTTATTACTAAATCATATTGTGTAGGGTGAACAGTCAATCGAATATCTTTTTCTTCCCTAATTTCATGCAATACTTTTTTAACGATTGGAATGATATGCTCCTGGTTTTGATCAATTTCATGTAATAAAATATGTCCTGAAACAGCTAAGCCTAGTTTTAGGATTGCTTCTTCACTTTCTTCTATTCTATTTAAGTAATCTACCTTTGAAGCTTCTACTACTTCTTTTGCCTCGTTTAGTAGACTCTCATATTCATGAAAAGCAATTTGTCTACCCTCTTCTTTACCTAAATTGATTCCTTCTTCTCTAGCTACTTCAATTAATTCAGTCTTTTCTTCAAGCCAATGTTGTTTCATTTGTTCAATTTCTGAGTGAGCTTCACTTTTCATCGACTCAATCTCTAATTTCAATTGTTCAAAGTGATTTTGATAGGTTTGAATTTCCTCTTTAATTGTCGCTAATCGTTCATGCTCGGATTCAATTTTATTTAGATCCTCGGGTTGAAAAAATACTCTTTGGATTCCAATTGTTTTTGATGGAGTTGATTCAACTTGTAATTGTTGTCTTTTTATTAAATTAGACAATGATATCCTCTCCTCCACCTCTTGCAACTACTATAATGCCAGACTCCTCTAATCTACGAATCGTTGAAACGATACGAGTTTGAGCCTCTTCTACATCACGTAATCGAACTGGTCCAAGGTATTCCATTTCTTCCATAAATGTTTCTGCCATACGATTTGACATATTTTTGAAAATAACATTTTTAACTTCTTCACTAGATACTTTAAGTGCAAGCATAAGATCTTCATTTTCAACATCTCTAATAACGCGTTGAATTGAACGATTATCAAGTGTAACAATGTCTTCAAATACAAACATTCTCTTTTTAATTTCTTCTGCTAGCTCCGGATCTTGAACTTCTAATGCTTCTAATATTGTTCTTTCTGTACTACGGTCAACACCATTTAATACATCAACAACTGATTCAATCCCGCCAGTTTGAGTGTAATCTTGCGTCACACTAGTTGATAGTTTTCTCTCTAATAGCTGTTCTACTTCATTAATAATTTCCGGCGAAGTAGAATCCATTAATGCGATCCTTTTTGCAATATCAGCTTGCATATCTTGAGGTAGTTCAGATAGAATCTGACCAGCCTGAATTGAATCAAGATACGATAAAATAAGTGCGATTGTTTGAGGATGCTCGTTTTGAATAAAGTTTAATATTTGAGACGGATCCGCTTTTCTAGCAAAATCGAAAGGTTTCACATGTAATGATGAGGTCAAGCGATTGATAATTGTTTGAGCTTGATCTCCACCTAATGCTTTTTCTAAAATTGTCTTTGCGTATCCAATACCGCCTTGTGTAATGTATTCCTGCGCTAATGCAATTTGATGAAATTCTTCAATAATACCTTCTTTATCCCTTGACTCTACTTTTCGTACGCCAGAAATTTCAAGCGTTAATCTCTCAATTTCTTCCTCTGATAAGTGCTTATACACCTGAGCAGATACATCTGGACCAAGAGAGATTAGAAGAATAGCAGCCTTTTGCTTACCTGTTAGCTCATTTGATTTGTCTTTTTTAGCCATTGTTCTCCTCCTAGTCCTCTGAAATCCAGCTGCGCAATAATTTTGCAAATTCTTCAGGTTTTTCTTTAGCTAATTTTTCTAATTGTTTTCTTCTTACTGTACCGTCAGTTTCTGTTTCATTATTAATGTCTGGAACATCAATAATTGGTTGAGATAAGTCTTCAACCGTTATTTCATCTTCACGTCGCTTACGAAGTAATAAGATTACTAGAATGATAATAATTAATAATAAAACGCCACCTGCAATGTACATCCATAATGGAATAGTAGATTGTGTTGTACTCATTGTCGGCTCTTTTCCTTTAAATTGAGTAACTGATACTGCCACTTTATCATTCACTTGAGCTTGACTTAACTCTTGTCCAGCAGGATTGTATCCTTTATCAATCGATGTTTTAACGATTGTACCAAGCATTTGCTTAATTTCATCAATTGTCTGCTGTGGTAATGAGTTTACATCTTTTGGATTTGGTGGTTCAATCGCAAGTTGAATACTTAAATCACGAATTTTATAAGGGCTTTCTACAATTTCATTTTTTATGTGATTAACATCGTAATTAATTCGATCTTCTGTTTTTGTGTAATCACCATTTTGATCACTATTACTCGCTTGATAATTAGCAATGTCTTCTTGACCAGTTCCTGCTACTCCACCATTAGTAGGTTTTGAGCCTGCATACGCTTCTTTAATTCTTTCCGAACTGATTGCAATCCCTTGCATATTTTCTTTGTCTACAGGTTCAACAAGGTCTTGTTTACTCTTCTTTTGAGAAAAATCGATATCAGCAGTTACACCTACAGCAACTTTATCTTGTCCCATCATTTTTCCAAGAAGCTGTTGGACGCGTAATTGAACATTACGTTCGATATCGTTTTTAATTTTTTGTTGAGATGCATAATCCGATCCATCAGAACCTTGATTGTCACTAGGGTTATTTAATTCAAAACTATCAAAATATTGATTTGTTATGACGATATTAGATGTAGGTAAATTCGGTACACTTTTTGAAACTAAATGAAAAAGTGCAGTCACTTGTTCTTGGTTAAATTTGTAACCTGGCTTTGTATCTAAAACAATTGATGCAGAAGCCTCTGAAGTATCATCAGTCATCCACACACTCGGCTGAGGTAAATTAATCATTACCTTCGCATTGTTAATTCCATCTATTTCTTTCATCAAGTTTGCAAGCTCGTTTTGCATAGCCTCCAACTTTACAACATTAAACTCGCTATCAGTCATGCTAAAATTGCTATTTTTTGTAAAAAATGCATAATCGATTGTTCCAGAGTCTGGAATCCCTTTTGATGCAAGATCCACCTTTAACTCATTCACAACATTATCAGGTACATAAATTGTTTTACCATTATCTTTAATTTCTGATGTGATTCCTTTAGCATCTAAAGACTCTTTAATTTGACCAGTTTCTGCAGGAGATAGATTACTATATAAAGGAACTAAATTCTCTTTTGTAAAAAAATAAGTACTTAATGCAAATATAAATACTAATAGAATAGGTAGTCCTACAATCAAAGATTTTTGTTTGAATGTGCGATTACTCCAATAATTCTTTGACTGAGCTAACCATCCTTTCATCTTTTCGTTCATTCCAATCCCCCAGATGTTTCTTCAAAATATGAAAAACATTTTATGTTTATTTTAGTAGATTCGTTTACGTTTACATTTGCATTCTCATCATTTCTTGGTATGCATCGATGACTTTATTGCGTATTTCCATCGTTGTTTGTAACATAATACTCGATTTTTCCGATGCAATCATTACATTATGTAAATCGACGTTTTCACCTCTTACTAACTTATTAGTAAGATCATTTGATGCAAGTCCAGCATCATTTACTTCTTTAATCGAATCTTTTAAAAAGTTTGCGAATTTAGATTGTACGTCCCCTGATGTGTTTACACTCGATGCTGGCTTTAAAGCTTGTACATTTAAAGAATTAATTTGATTGATAAGAGTCATTTAATATTTCCCTACCTTATTTTCCAATTTCTAGTGCTTTCATTAAAAGCCCTTTAGATGCATTCAATACTGTAACATTAGCTTCATAAGATCTTGTAGCACCCATTAAATCAACCATTTCTTTTAATGGATCAACATTGGGCATTTGTACGTATCCATTATTATCAGCATCTGGATGCTCTGGATTATAAACAAGTTTAAACGGCGATTGATCTTCTGATACTTTTGTAACTTTGACACCGTTCCCAGCGCTGCTATTAGCACCGATAGATTCATTAAAAAATGTAGAAAAACTATTATTCGAATCACTAGAAGAGATTTCAACCATTTTTCTTCTATAAGGTTGCCATACTCCGTTGACCATTTTGGATCTTGTCGTTTCCGCATTTGCCATATTAGATGAAACAACATCCATTCGTAGCCTTTGCATAGTAAGAGCAGAAGCGGATATATTTATACTATTAAATATACTCACTAATTATTTCCCCCCTCTAATAACACTCTTCAATGAATTAAATTGACTATTTAACCTCTCAACTAATGCCTGGTTATAAATTTGATTCTCAGCCATTAATGACATTTCAGTATCCAAGTCAACGTTATTCCCATTATGAGAATACGACGTGTTATCGCGTTCAACCATCGAAGTACCTGAAGCTTGTCCATATTTAAAATCAAAATGTTTACTATTTGTTTTGTTTGCGATAAAGCTCGAATTCATTTCGTTGTCTAAAAAGCTTTTAAATGAAACATCCTTCGCCTTGTAATTTGGTGTATCTGCATTTGCAATATTTTGAGATATTGCATTTTGCTTTTGTACGGAATAATTAAGCCCACTTTCTAATGCAGTAATTGTACTAGAAAATAATTTCATGTGTTCCTCCTCTATATCTATCAAAAAAATGTCATTTTTTTACAAAAAACGTCATATTCTCTTTAATATATTAAAATTTAGACAATTTGTTCCAAACTACTACTTTTAAATTATATCTATGTAAGAGATTCATTGAAACTGTATATTTTCACATATTACAATTGGGTATATAGAACTAAAATATTATGTATTTTGAAGTCATAATGATAAAACGTATGAAATATTTTCTATATAATATGACAATCTATTTCATATTTGAAATATTACGGTAATAATCATACTATATATTACCAGCAATAGACAAAATTTGATATACGTTTCATAATAATTTAAATATTTTGTCTAAAACTATTTATGGAAATTTTACAAAAATATGCTTGTTTCTGTATAAATTATACATTTGCGTCAAATCACGACAAAAAAAGCCTTATCCGTTTTTGGATAAGGCTTTTTAAATCTAATGATTAGTTTGATTTTAATTTTTCTAATTCTACTAAGAATTTATCATTAAGTACTTTAATATAAGTACCTTTCATTCCTAATGAACGAGACTCAATAACACCAGCACTCTCTAATTTACGTAATGCATTTACGATTACTGATCTAGTAATTCCAACTCGGTCTGCAATTTTACTTGCTACTAAAAGACCTTCATAACCATTTAACTCTTCGAAGATGTGCTCAATAGCTTCTAGTTCACTATATGATAGAGAAGAAATCGCCATTTGTACGACAGCTTTACTTCTTGCTTCTTCTTCAATTTCTTCAGCTTTTTCACGAAGAATTTCCATACCTACTACAGTAGCACCGTATTCAGCTAGAATTAAATCATCGTTTTCAAACTCATGATTGATACGTGCAAGTACTAGTGTTCCTAAACGCTCACCACCACCGATAATCGGTACAATTGTTGTTAATCCGCCAGCAAATAATTCTTTATTTTCAACTGGGAATGCAGTGTATTCGCTATTAATATCAAGATTTGAAGATGTTTCATTAATATTAAATAGGCTTTGAGTGTACTCTTCAGGGAACTGACGATCACTGAACATTTTTTGCATACGCTCATTTTCAATTTTCTGATGTAAGCCATAACCTAATAATTTACCTTTACGACTTAAAACAAATACATTTGCTTCAATTACTTCTTCTAATGTATCAGCCATCTCTTTAAAGTTAACTGGCTTCCCTGCTGATTGTTGTAATAACTTATTAATTTTTCTCGTTTTGTCTAATAATTGCATCTTTCTAAATGCCTCCTATTTAATTGTACGATTCCTATAAAATAAACTGACTAATATCTTTATCTTTTGCAATATTTGCGAGTTTTTCATTTACGTACTGTGGTGTGATTAGTATATTACCCATTTGGATTTCAGAAGCCTCAAAAGAAAGGTCTTCAAGAAGTTTCTCCATAATGGTATGTAGTCTTCTAGCGCCAATATTATCAGTTGATTGATTTACATCAAAAGCAATTTCAGCTATTCTACGTATAGCATCGTCAGAAAATTCGATTTGTATACCTTCTGTAGACAATAATGCTTTATATTGTTTAATAATTGAGAAATCAGGCTCAACTAAAATTCGAACAAAGTCATCGACAGATAATTTTCCAAGTTCTACACGGATAGGGAAACGCCCTTGTAGTTCCGGTATTAAGTCTGAAGGTTTTGAGATGTGGAAAGCACCCGCTGCAATGAATAGTACATGATCCGTTTTAACAGGGCCATATTTTGTAACTACCGTACTTCCTTCTACAATTGGTAGAATATCTCTTTGTACCCCTTCTCTAGATACATCTTGATGAGAATTTTGTTTACTAGCAATCTTATCAATTTCATCTATAAAAATAATACCTAATTGCTCTGCTCTATATACCGCTTCTTGCGTAACTTCATCCATATCTATTAATTTTTGTGCTTCCTCATTAGTAAGAATTTTACGTGCTTCTTTAACGGGGAGCTTTCTTGTTTTTGTTTTCTTTGGAAATAAACTTCCTAATGATTCTTGAAAGTTCATCCCCATTTGTTCCATTCCAGTTCCTTGCATAAAATCTAACATTGGAGCCTGTTGTTGCTCAACTTCAATGGATACAAGTTCATCTTCTAGTTTTCCAGATAATAGTTGAAATTCTATGTTTCTTCTCTTTAATGTTAATTCTGTATCATTCTCTTCTTGCTCAGTATTAGCGTTTTGCGAATCTTGACTAAAAAGCATCTCAAGTGGATTTTTAAATGAAGATTGTTTTTTCATGCTCGGCACTAAAATTTTTATTAATCTTTGATTTGCATTCTTTTCAGCTTGATCTTTCACCTTACTCATACGTTCTTCTTTTACAAGTCGAATTGATGTTTGGACTAAATCTCGAACCATTGATTCTACATCTCTTCCTACATAACCAACTTCTGTAAATTTAGTAGCTTCTACTTTAATAAAAGGTGCACCAACCAGTTTTGCCATTCTTCTAGCAATTTCAGTTTTACCTACCCCAGTTGGTCCAATCATTAATATATTTTTAGGTGAAATTTCTTCACGGAATGATTCTTCTAGTAGACTTCTACGATATCGATTACGGAGTGCAATTGCTACTGCTTTTTTCGCTTGATGCTGTCCAACAATATACTGATCCAGTTTTTCAACAATTTGACGAGGCGTGAAAGAAGTACCCATATTACACTCTCCTATTCTAATTCTTCTAAAATTATATTTCCGTTTGTATAAACACAAATATCACTTGCAGTTTTTAAACTAGCATATGCTATTTGTTTTGCTGAAAGATTGTCACCTGCATTTTCCTTTAATGCTCTACCTGCCGCCAACGCATAATTGCCTCCAGAGCCTATCGCAAGTATTCCATCATCTGGCTCAATTACCTCACCAGTTCCTGAAATTAATAATAGAGAATTGTGGTCCATTACAATTAGTAATGCTTCGAGTTTATGTAAAACACGGTCTGTACGCCATTTTTTAGCCAATTCAACAGCTGCACGTTGAATATTACCATTATATTCAACTAACTTACTTTCAAATAACTCAAAAAGTGTAAATGCGTCAGCTACAGATCCAGCAAAACCTGCTAAAACTTTCCCATTAAAAAGCTTTCGAACTTTTCTTGCCGTGTGCTTCATTACTACTGCATTTCCAAATGTAACTTGACCGTCACCTGCCATCGCACTTTTACCATCGTGTTGAATTGCAAATATCGTTGTAGCATGAAAATTGGACATATATACCCTCCTTAGAAATATCGATTGATTTCTAAAATTGAGCAAGTTTTAAGCTCTAGGATGATGTAAATTGTATACCTTTTGTAATCTTTCCTTCGTAACATGAGTATAAATTTGGGTAGATGATAAATTCTCGTGCCCTAAAAGTTCTTGAACACTTCGAATATCTGCTCCACTATCTAGCATATGTGTAGCGAATGTATGCCTCAACATATGTGGATGAATCTTATTTGTTAACGAAGTATCTTTAATCATTTTCTCTAAAATGACTCTTACTCCTCTTGGAGTAAGTTTCATACCGCGATGATTCAAAAAAAGATCATCATTATTTTGCTTATTAGCTACTATCAGTCTATTTCTGCCATCTTCTATATATGTATGAAGTGCTTTTTCTGCAAAACTACCAAATGGAACATAACGTTGCTTGTTCCCCTTACCTGTTACTAAGATCGTTCCAATATGGAAATCTATGTCTTTTAGTTTCAAACTACAGCATTCGCTAACTCGAATACCTGTTGCATATAGCAATTCTAATAGAGCTTGATTACGTTGGCCAAGCTCTGTATTTAGATCGCTAATTTTAAATAGTTTTTCAAGTTCTTCTTTATATAAAAATCGTGGTATGATACTTTCTTTTTTAGGAAGTGACGCTAAAACAAAAGGGTTTTCTTTTGCTTCGTTTTCACGCATGAGAAAACGATAGAAACTTCTTAAACAAGAAATGTGTTTAGAGACTGAACGTCTCGAAAGCTGTTTATCATGCAAAGTTGTTAAATAGAGACGAACATCAGAATACGTAACTGAAGAAAATGAAGTAATAGATTGTTGCTCCATAAAAACTAGAAATTGTTCAATAATTTTTTTATAACCATTTAATGTGTATTGTGAAGAGTTTTTCTCTAATTGTAAATACTGAATAAATAATTGACACAATATTTTAATATTCAAGGTAATTTCTCCTCACAAGCCACTACATACTAACATAGAAAGTAGCTATTTGCAATTTATTTTCTTAACATTCTACAAAATTCATAATTGAATTTAATGCACGATTCGCGTAAGCTTCATAACGCTCTTGTTTTCTTTTAATTTTTTCTTCAAGTCTTGGGAATAAACCAAAATTCGCATTCATTGGTTGGAAGTGTTTTTCACTTGTCGTCGTAATATAATTCGACATACTTCCGATTGCAGTTTCTGCAGGGAATGTAATTAATTCTTTTTCCATAACAAATCTTGCCGCATTAATTCCTGCAACTAATCCAGAAGCTGCTGATTCAACATAGCCTTCTACCCCCGTCATTTGACCTGCAAAAAACAAATCATTACGACCTTTAAATCGGTATGTTGCTTCTAATAGTTTAGGTGAATTTATGAACGTATTGCGATGCATTACACCATAGCGCACAATTTCAGCATTTTCTAAGCCAGGAATTAATTGTAGAACCTCTTTTTGTGGTCCCCATTTTAGATGCGTTTGAAAACCTACTATATTATATAACGTACCTGCAGAGTCATCTTGTCGTAATTGAACAACTGCATGTGGAATTTTACCTGTCTTTGGATCCTCTAATCCAACTGGCTTCATTGGACCAAATAAAAGCGTTTGTTTTCCGCGTTTAGCCATTACTTCAACAGGCATACAACCTTCAAAGAAAATCTCTTTCTCAAATTCTTTTAATGGAACAGTTTCTGCAGTAGTTAATGCTTCATAGAAACGGTCAAATTCTTCTTCAGTCATCGGGCAATTTAAATATGCTGCTTCACCTTTATCATATCTTGATTTTAAATATACTTTATTTAAATCGATGCTTTCTTTCTCAACTATTGGTGCTGCTGCATCATAAAAGTAGAAATAATCTTCACCAGTTAAGTCTTTTAATTTTTGTGACAGTTCTGGAGAAGTTAATGGACCTGTTGCGATTATAGTCGGTCCTGCTGAAATTTCTGTCATTTCTTCATTATATACAGTTACATTTGGGTGATTTTTTACGTATTCTGTTACGCGGTTTGCAAATTCATGTCGATCAACCGCAAGTGCTCCTCCAGCAGGTACCGCACATTCATCAGCTGAACGAATAATAACTGAATCTAGTCTTCTCATTTCTTCTTTTAATACACCAACCGCATTCGTTAAATTATTTGCTCTAAGTGAATTACTACACACTAGCTCAGCAAATTTATCTGTATGATGAGCAGGTGTTTGTCTGACAGGTCTCATTTCGTATAAGTGAACTTTAATGCCTCTTTTAGCAATTTGATAAGCTGCCTCACTTCCTGCTAAACCAGCACCTATTACATTAACAAATTGTTCCTTCATTAATAACTCCTTCTACGCTGTTAATTCATTTACGTTTTTTATTTTAATATTCTTTTCTTAATAATAACTTAATGGAATTTGCAATATGAAAAGGAAAAGTGAGCAAATTAATTGCTCACACTTGTTGATCCTCTTTGTAATCACATGAAACACATTGAACTTGAATACCTTTTTTCATTTTCTTTTCGACTAATAAGTTTTCACATTTTGGACAAGGTCTTGAAATTGGTTTATCCCATGATAAGAATTCACATGTAGGATAATTTGTGCAACCATAAAAAATTCGATTCTTTTTCGATTTACGTTCAATAATATTCCCGTCTTTGCAAGTAGGGCATTTAACTCCTATATCTTTAACGATAGCTTTTGTATTTCTACAGTCTGGAAAGTTTGAGCATGCCATAAATTTTCCATATCGGCCCATCTTAAAGACCATTGGATTCCCACAGAGATCACAATCTTCGCCCGCAGGCTCATCTTTGATTTCAACTTTTTGCATTTCTTTTTCAGCTATTTCTAAGTGCTTTTCAAATCCTTTATAAAATTGATCAATAATTTGAATCCAATTCACATTACCATCTTCAATTTTATCAAGATCACCTTCCATTTGAACGGTAAATTCAATGTTGATAACCTCAGGGAAAAATTCTAGCACCAAATCAAATACAATCTGACCAAGTTCAGTTGGTACAAAACGTTTATTATCTAACGAAACATATCCTCGCTTTTGAATTGTTTCTAAAGTTGGAACGTACGTAGATGGTCGACCTATACCTAACTCTTCTAACGTTTTTACTAATCTTGCCTCTGTATAACGTGGAGGCGGTTGCGTAAAATGTTGCTCCGGTAAAATATTTTCAAGTTTAACACTTTCACCCTCGACTAATGGAGGAAGAATGCGATCTTTTTCTTCAGTACCGTCATCATTACTTTCAATATACACTTTCATAAAGCCTGGGAATTTTACGACAGATCCATTCGCTCTAAATATCACATCATTATTTATTAAATCTACTTTTACAGTATCTAAAATAGCAGATGCCATTTGACTTGCAATAAATCGTTCCCAAATTAGTTTATAAAGTCGATACTGGTCACGACTTACATGTGCTTTAATTGTATCTGGTGTACGTAATGTTGAAGTTGGTCTGATTGCTTCGTGTGCATCTTGTACTTTATCAGATTTTTTTTCAGCTTTTTTATTAGTTGCGATATAGTCAGCACCATATGTATCTTTAATAAATGCTTTTGCTTCTTCAGCTGCTACATCCGAAATTCTCGTAGAATCCGTTCTCATATATGTTATTAATCCGACTTGACCTCCGCTGCCTAAAGAAATACCTTCATACAGTTGTTGAGCAATCATCATCGTCTTCTTTGCACGCATATTCAGTTTTCTAGCAGCTTCCTGTTGAAGTAAAGATGTTGTAAACGCCGTTGCTGGATTTCTTCTACGTTCCTTTTTTGTCACACTTTGAACGATAAAGTCATCGCCTTTAATTTGCGATAGAACTTTATTTACATCTTCTTCAGATCCAAGTTCTAGCTTTTTACCATTCACTCCATAAAAGAATGTATCAAACGAATCTTTTTTTGAAATCCCTTTACTTTTGATCGTCCAGTATTCCTCTGGTTGGAACACACTAATTTCTTTTTCTCGTTCAATAATCAATCTTAATGCAACTGATTGTACGCGACCAGCGCTAAGTCCTTTTTTTACTTTCTTCCATAATAAAGGACTGATATTATAACCTACTAACCGATCAAGTACGCGTCTAGCTTGTTGAGCATCAACTAAGTTCATGTTAATTGGTCTCGGTTTTTTAAATGATTCTTTAATCGCGTCTTTTGTAATTTCATTAAAAACTACACGACAATCAGATGATGTATCAATATTTAATGTATTTGCTATATGCCAAGCAATCGCTTCACCTTCGCGGTCTGGATCGGCCGCAAGATAGATTTTTTTGGCTTTCTTAGCAGCTGTTCTTAAATCCTTTAATACAGGACCTTTTCCTCTAATTGTAATGTACTTTGGATTGTAATCATTTTCTATCTCAATCCCCATTTGACTTTTAGGTAAGTCTCGAACATGTCCCATAGAAGCAATTACTTTAAACTTCTTACCTAAATATTTTTCAATGGTTTTGGCCTTTGAAGGGGACTCCACTATAACTAAATTTTCTGCCATTATTTAAGCCTCCTGAGAGTTTATTAATCAAAACCCTCTGTATTCCTATTTCTATCTTTCTTTTATAATTATGAATTATGTAAGACATTCATTATAAGAAGAGTTCAATTAGTTTTTTAATTTTCCTTCATTCAATTTCAAATTGTATAGTTTAATCTATACATTAGTCAAATTAATTTTAGATATAAAATAACACAAGTCGCAATAGTATTGTCAATTTTTTGTAATATAAACTCATTTTTTTATTTTTAACTCTTTTAAACTACATAGTTAATATTCACGATAATCACTATACTTTATGATGGACGAACCGCTAAGGATCAATACTTGTTCCTTTTTATTATGTAGCGATTAATATGAATTGTCGCATATACCTATTTCATAAAACTTACTAAAATACAACAATACTATCAGTACGATCTTTAAGCAAAATCTATAAATTCTTCTATGATATCTTTAGTGCATGTGATCAACTTCGCACCTTCTTGAATTAATTGATGGTTTCCCTTATATTCATCCATTATAATCGGACCTGGCACTGCAAATACCTCTCGACCATTTTCAAGTGCAAAATTTGCAGTAATCATTGTACCACTTTTTTCTTTTGCCTCTAATATGATTAACCCTTTTGATAGTCCTGCGATGATTCGATTTCTCCTAGGAAAATATCTCTTTTCTGGCTGAATATAATGGGGGTATTCACTAATGACTAAGTGATTTGATATCATTTCATTATATAAATGTGTGTTTGCTTTTGGATAAATAGCATTTAACCCACTTCCAATGACTGCAATTGTTTTTCCTCCATGATGTATTGCTGCTTTATGAGCCAATGTATCGCACCCAAGTGCCATTCCACTAACAATAATCCAATTTTCTTTAACAAGATCCTTAACAAACGAATCACAAGTTAAATTTGCAAATTCCGATGGTTTTCTAGACCCAATTATACTTAATTTCAAATCCGATTTTAGTAGATTTATATCACCTTTCAAGTACAAAACAAACGGTGGGTCATATATTTGTTTTAATAATTCCGGGTACATATCACTATAGATTGTTATAATCTTACTATTATTTTGAACAGTATAATCAAGAATATCCGAGATAGAAATGGAATGAAGTTGTCTGTACAATTTTTCAGAGGATTTTGCTGAAAGTTGAAATGTAGATTTGAAAAATGAAGGTGAATAGCGATAGAGGTCTTTTAATTCTGGATCAACTTGAAGGATCTTACTCATTGCTAAATAATTATCAAATAAACAAGTATTCAAATGAATTAATCGATTTTCTTTATTCATTTTATCTCCTTTCACGATAGGAAAGTAGCCCCCAATAATGGAGGCTACTAAAAAATTTTTTCTTATACTAAAGCTTCGTGAGTCTTACATTGTTCATATAAGCCACGCTCTTTTAATGCACCGATTAATGTTTCTCCCATAACAGCTGGAGTAACAGCTACTTTAATTCCACAGCTTTCCATTGTAGCCATTTTTTCTTTAGCAGTACCTTTTCCACCTGCAATGATCGCACCAGCATGTCCCATACGTTTACCTTCAGGTGCAGTTTGTCCACCGATGAATCCAACTACTGGTTTAGTCATGTTCGCTTGAACCCACTCAGCAGCTTCTTCTTCAGCAGTTCCACCGATTTCACCAATCATGATAACTGCGTATGTTTCTGGATCTTCATTAAATGCTTTTAAAACATCGATGAAGTTAGTTCCATTAACTGGGTCTCCACCAATACCTACCGCTGTAGATTGACCGATACCAGCTTGTGTTAATTGATGAACAGCTTCATACGTTAATGTACCAGAACGTGATACGATTCCAACATGACCTTTTTTATGAATATAACCAGGCATGATACCAATTTTACATTCATCAGGCGTAATAACACCAGGACAGTTTGGTCCAACTAATCTTGTCTTTTTGCCTTCCATGTACTTTTTAACATTTACCATATCAAGTACTGGAATACCTTCAGTAATACAAATTGCGATATCTAATTCTGCATCAACAGCTTCCATAATTGCGTCTGCTGCAAATGCTGGTGGTACGTAGATTACAGATGCATTTGCACCAGTTGCGTCTACTGCATCTTTAACTGTATTGAATACAGGTACACCTGCGATATCAGTTCCACCTTTACCAGGAGTTACACCGCCAACAATTTTAGTACCATACTCTAACATTTGAGTTGTATGGAATAAACCTTGTGAACCAGTAATACCTTGTACAATGACTTTTGTATCTTTATTAATAAATACGCTCATTTTTATCCTCCCTTTCCTTTTAGCTTAACCTACAAGTGCAACGATTTTTTGTGCGCCGTCTGCCATAGAATCTGCAGTAACAATGTTTAAGCCAGATTCATTAAGAATCTTTTTACCTAGATCTACGTTTGTACCTTCTAAACGTACAACTAATGGTAAGTGTAAGCCAACTTGTTTAGTAGCTTCTAGAACACCTTGCGCGATTACGTCACACTTCATGATGCCACCGAAAATGTTAACAAAAATACCTTTAACATTTTGGTCAGAAAGGATGATTTTAAACGCTTCTGTTACTTTTTCAGCAGTTGCACCGCCACCAACATCCAAGAAGTTAGCCGGGTCTCCACTGTAGTGTTTAATGATGTCCATCGTTGCCATAGCAAGTCCAGCACCATTTACCATACATCCAATATTTCCATATAAAGAAATATAGTTTAAGTCATATTTAGAAGCTTCTACTTCTTTTGGATCTTCTTCTTCTAAATCACGGTAAGCTAAAATATCAGCATGACGGTATAAAGCATTTGAATCAAAGTTTAACTTTGCATCTAATGCCATAACTTCGCCATCACCAGTTACAACTAGTGGATTAATTTCAGCGATTGAACAATCTTTTTCAACAAACGCTTTGTATAAGCCCATCATGAACTTAACAGCTTTGTTAACTAAGTTACTAGGGATATTGATATTAAACGCAATACGACGTGCTTGGAAGCCTTGTAGACCTACTGCTGGATCAATATACTCTTTAAAGATTTTTTCAGGTGTTTTTTCAGCAACTTCTTCAATTTCAGTTCCACCTTCTTCAGAAGCCATTAATACAACTTGTGAAGTAGCGCGGTCTAAAACTAAACCAACATAATATTCTTTTTTAATATCGCAGCCTTCCTCGATAAGTAAGCGCTTAACTTCCTTACCTTCTGGACCAGTTTGATGAGTAACTAATACTTTGCCTAGTATTTCACTAGCATATGTATTTACTTCATCTAAATTTTTTGCTACTTTTACGCCACCCGCTTTACCGCGGCCACCAGCGTGAATTTGAGCTTTTACTACACATACAGCAGTACCTAATTCTTTTGCAGCTTCAACAGCTTCTTCAACTGTGAAAGCAACTTTTCCATTTGGTACTTTTACGCCATAGCTTCGTAGGATTTCTTTCCCTTGATACTCATGGATATTCATGATCCATCCTCCCCTTTTAGAACAAGACAAATTAAAACACATCCCTATTGTATCTCTTACAGAATATACTGTAAATACTTTAGTAGAAAACAAAATAATATTATGCGAATTTATAAAAGAAAACCCTTTCATCATCATTTCATGAAAGAGTTTATCATATTGAAATATTATTTTTTTTTCAATTGTTTGTCTGCTCGATAAATAAAAGCGAATAATTCTGCGACAACACTATATAAATCTTCTGGTATCGATTGATTAATATCAAGTTTACTTAACACCTCAATCAATGATGGGTCTTCTTGAATTGGTACTCCAAATTCTTTCGCTTTTGAAACGATTTCATCTGCGATTAACCCCTTACCTTTTGCAACAATTTTTGGAGCTGCATCTGACTCCAAATCATATTTTAATGCAATCGCATCTTTTCTATTCACTTGGTTATTTTTCATACTAATAAATCGACCCCTGTATACTCACGATTTGATAATAAACTACTATTAAATTTCATTTCACTTACTTTCTTTTCCTGCTCATTATTAAATGGTAAACATTTTAAAGTGGATAAATGAAAATCGTGTTTTGCAAGGCCTTCTTTAATAACTGGTAGCGTAGTTGATATGATCGTATTTAACTGTTCTTCATTATTAAAAATCGTCACATTTACCACTCTATTTTGAATTGATACATCAACCATCGTTTCTTTTAAAGTTTCTAGCTCCAGAAAAAATAGAATATGACAATAGTTTGACTGAATTTGTGTTGAATCGGTTGAGTTTTCTTTTCCAGTCCATTGAATGGTTAAATCTGTTGACCAATTATTAAGGAAGATTGGAAAGGTCGTTGACAAATGATATTCTGGACCATTTTGATGGACTGAAGTAATTTGCTGAGTTGACACTTTTGTAATTAATTGTTCAATCGACTGTTTGATACTATCAGGAATATTGCTATTCAATGCTTTTAGGGCAATTTCTTTTAAAGTAGGAAATTGTTCACTTAATGCGGATTTATTTAAATTAGTTAAGTGACGTAATTTATTCTCAAAATCCATTCCCATTAAGTCATTATGTTTATTGATTTGTTTAGCAAATTGATCAGAGTTAATGTCTTGTCCGATGAATTCATGTTTATTTAAAAGTTGGAATAAATCATTTGCTGAATCATCTACTGTCGAATTCACTCCATTTAAAAGCTGGTTTTGTAGGAATAGCTTCGTCATCTCATTTAAATGATCATTTTCATTTATTGAAGACAATACATTTGTTAAAATGTTAGTTTTAAAATCGTCAGTATTGGAATGATTGGTTATAAAATTTGCAATCTTTACAGTTATTTCTTTTAAGATTGTTTGATTTAATGAAAGTAAATTATTTGTATGATTATTGTTTGTGTCAATTAAACTATCATTTACTTGACTAAATACTTGGTTTGCAAGATTCATAGGTATTCGTGACATTTCAGTTTTCACTGAATTAAATTCTGGAAGTTCACTAAATTCATTTAATACCGTTTTAGCAATTGTAGGTGAGTTTTCCGCTAATTCAAACAAATTATTGAATACACTTTCCTTAAATACTGTCGAATTCTCACTAATTTTTACTGCGAATTGATTATTCCATTGAGTGAGAATTTCTGGTTCATCATTTGAAAATAAGATCTGATTTGCAAGATTACTTTGCTCACTTTTAAAATTTGTAATACGATTATTATTCTGTATCAATTTGATCATGGATTGTAATTGTTTAATCGACTTATTAGATTGTAGTTCATCAGGTATTTCACTTAGATTTGATAGAAGATTTGATAGTTCATTCTGAGAACCTTCAACCAATGTTTGTAATAGTTTTTCAGTTATAGGAAAATTCTTTTTGATTAAGAAGGAAATCGAGTCTAATACCAATTGTTTATTTGGCGATTTCATCAATTGATTGATTGCCTCTAAAACTTCCCCTTTATTTATGGGGCGTTCACTTTGAAGGAATAATTTAATTACCGAGTCAGATTCCTTCGAAAATGGAATATCTAATTCCTTTAATATTTGCATCGAATTTTTTTGATCATTTTGTTTAATCCCTGAAATGACTTTTAATTCTGCTTTTCCATCTTTAAATTCTTTTACTTCAAAGTAAAATTTCCCTTTTGTAAGTGCTTCTTCTACTACTGTAGCAGTTATAATTTTCCCATTAATTATGATTCTAGCAGTACCGTCTTCAGCAAGTTCATTTACTTTCCCAACAACGATTTGCCCTTCTTTTAAATCGTTATTCGGTAGAAAATATTTTGCATTTGTAGCGAGTACTGTTGAAATACCTGCATTTTGCATAATTTATCATTCCTTTATTTTCCCTTTATAGGTGCAAATGATTTACGATGCTCGTGGATAATACCATTTACTTCAATCGCTTCAAGATGTTCTTTTGTCCCATAGCCCATATGCTTTTCAAATCCATATTGAGGATACTGTTTTCCAAGCTCAGTCATTAACGAGTCTCTAGTTTCCTTTGCTAATACCGACGCTGCAGCGATACTGATACTCGTTGCATCACCTTTAATGATTGAAGTTTGAGAAATATTTAACGGCAACTTCATCGCATCAATTAATAAATGCTCTGGCGATTGGTTTAATTGTTCAATTGCTCGCTGCATTGCTAATTTAGTCGCCTCATATATATTGATATCGTCAATTTCAGTAGAACTAGCAATTCCAACCCCATAAGAAATTGCTTCGCTCTTTATGCGTTCAACGAAATATTGCCTTTTTTCTTTTGATAATTTTTTCGAATCATCTAACCCTATCAATGTATTATTCTCATCTAATATAACTGCTGCAGCTACTACAGGGCCTGCTAAAGGGCCTCTACCAACTTCATCAACACCTGCTATTAGTTTAATATTTTGTTTGTACAGATTCGTTTCGTACTCCATCATCGTTTGAAATTTAAGTTGAGCTAATTCAATTTTCTCTTGATCTCTAAACCATTTTGCGATTAATTTCTGAACGCCTATTCTTTGATCATTTTGCAATTCATTCAAAATCTCACTTTTTTTATCAGTTAGTCCATTTAGTAGTATTTTTATTTCTTCAATTGTTTGTGTCATATGTTGAAACTCCTTATAAACATTTTATCGGTTAGAATTGTTCAAATTTCATTAAAAAAGAAGAAAGTACGCTCTAATCACGCGCACTTTCTTCTATTAATTCTTCTTTCACTTCATGCATAGCTGGATTTTCAAAAGATAATCTTCCTAATTTACCTGCTCTTAATTCACGTAAGAACAAATCAGATGTTTTATCATAATCGATTATTCCACCAGACATTAGAAGTCCACGTTTTTTACCAATATGATCAAATATTGGTACGACATCATCTGAAAATAAAATTTCATCTGCCATATCGTATCTTTCTTTTAACACTTTTGGATAGTACTCACTTAAATACTTAATTGCATAAACCATTACTTCTTGTAAATTAATGATACTATCTTTTATCGCACCAGTAGTCGCTAATCTGAGTCCAACTAGTTGATCTTCGAATTTAGGCCATAAAATACCTGGTGTATCAAGTAATTCGATTTCTTTACCGACTTTGATCCACTGCTGTGCTTGAGTCACACCTGGTCGATCACCTGTTTTAGCAATGTTTTTACGAGCAAGTTTATTAATTAATGTTGATTTACCCACATTTGGAATTCCAACAATTAATGCCCTTATTGCTCTTGGTTTAATTCCTTTTGCTATCATTTTATCGAATTTTTCTTTTACTAATAATTGACACGAAGTAATAATTGCTTTTAACCCTTGTCCAGATTGAGCATCTATAGCAATTGCCATTACACCTTGTTTCTCATAATGCGCTAGCCATTGTTGTGTAATTCTAGGATCAGCTAAATCCGCTTTATTTAATAAAAGTAATCTCGGCTTATTTGAAATAATCTCATCGATCATTGGATTTCTTGAAGCAGCTGGTACCCTTGCATCAGCTAATTCTATTACAACATCGATTACTGATAACTTTTCAGTAACTTGTCTTCTAGCTTTTGCCATATGGCCAGGAAACCATTGAATTGTCATGTTGCCACCTTCTTTTACTATATATAATTAACGAGATGCGTTTGGCTATTTCGCCATTTCGACCTCTGATAATGGCCAGAATACAAAACTTGCACGACCTAATATTTCTTTTTGACTAACCGTTCCTATTATGCGACTATCTTTACTTAATCTACGATTATCACCTAATACAAACACTTGGCCTTTAGGAACTGTTTTCTTACCTGTAATTTCTTCTAATTTAAAATCTTCAGTAAGCGGACCATCTGTAGTTTCTTTTTTATATTCATTTAAATACGGCTCTTTGTAAGGCTTACCGTTAACATAAAGTACATCGTTTCTATACTCTACAGTATCACCTGGTAGGCCGATTACTCGTTTAATATAATCTTTCTCTTTTGTTGCATGAAATACTACAATGTCAAATCGCTTAGGTTCATGTAGTTTATAGACAATTTTATTAACAATCATTCTACTTTGATCTTGTAGTGTTGGCATCATTGATATACCATCTACTAGAACTGGTGTAAATAGGAATGTACGAATTCCTAATGCTAGTACTAGAGCAATAAAAATTGTTTTAATTAATTCCCAAATGCCTCCACCGTTGCTTTCCTTCAAGCTAATCCCTCCAATTATTACCATACCTTTTTAAGGTATTAATGCTCAGTAAATTTACAAATGCTTATGTATTCTATTTTACTTTTTATTATATCCATTATCTACAAAAATTGGAAAAAAAGGAGCTTGTTTAATACAAGCTCCTTTCAAAAGACTATCGAAGTTCTTTAATTCTTGCTTTTTTACCAGTAAGTGCACGTAGGTAGTAAAGTTTAGCACGACGTACTTTACCGCGACGAA